>JAESGK010000060.1_pt1 | contig 143389 bp, 145 predicted proteins | sample 9269681 | NCBI WGS metagenome assembly JAESGK01 (sample SAMN14515347, study PRJNA621673) | algae metagenome | isolation source: Timaviella obliquedivisa GSE-PSE-MK23-08B and co-occurring heterotrophs from... | place: USA: Grand Staircase Escalante National Monument, Utah | collected 2006-08-15 | reverse complement strand
CGCGCCCCGTCGGGGGCGCGGCCCCTGACCGCGCATGACGGCGTGTGCGCCGGGCCCCCTCCGTCACTACGCTTCGCTTCGTGCCACCTCCCCCAATGGGGGAGGATTTACGGAGCCCTGAACACCACCTCTCCTTCCACCACGGTCAGCACCGCCTGGCCCTTGGGGATGTCCGCTTCGGGCACGGTCATCAGGTCGATGTTGAAGGCGGTGAAATCGGCGCGCTTGCCGATCTCGATGGTGCCCAGCTCGGTCTCGCGGAACGAGGCATAGGCGGGCCACAGGGTGAACATCTTGAGCGCCGTGGCGCGGTCCACGGCCTCCTGCGGTCGCCAGTCGGGTCCCTGGAAACCTTCGAGATCGCGGCGGGCCACGGCGGCGTAGAACTCGATCAGGGGATCGCCGCGCTCGACCGGGGCGTCGGACCCGCCGACGACGATCACGCCACGATCGACCAGGCTGTGCCAGGCATAGGCTCCGTCCAGCCGGGCGTCGCCGAGCCGGGCCGGGGCGAAGTGGAAGTCGCCGATGGCGTGGCTGGGCTGCATCGAGGCGATGATCGGCAGCTCATCGAACCACCTATAGTCGGATGGACGCACGATCTGGGCGTGCTCGATCCGCCAGCGCACGTCCTCGCCATTGGGACGCTCGGAGGCCGGGACGGCGGCCAGGGCGGCGGCGTACCATTCGGCCACCTCGGTGTTGCCCCGGTCGCCAATGGCGTGGGTGGCCAGCTGGATGCCGGAGCGCAGCGCCTGTTCGTAGAGCGGGATCTGCTGCTCGGCCGTGACCTGCATCAGGCCGGACGTCTCGGGCGCGTCCGAATAGGGCTGGTGGAGCGCCGCGCCGCGCGAGCCCAGAGCGCCGTCGGCATAGTATTTGACCGCGCGGGTGACGATGCGGCCGTCGGCGGCGCTGCGCGGCCCGGAGGCGAACAGGGCCTCGGCCCCGTCCGGGGTCACGCTGTTGTAGACGCGCAAGGGGGCCTCGCCGGCCTCGGCCATGGCTTCCAGCAGGGGCACGTCGCGCCAGGGCACGCTCATGGAATGGACGCCGGTCCAGCCGTAGCGGGCCTCGACCTGGAAGCCTGCGCGATAGGCCGCGCGGGTCGCCTCGGGGTCGGCCTGGGGCAGGAGCGGGGCCAGCAACTGTTCGGCCGCGTCGACGAACAGGCCGGTGGGCGTGCCGTCCGGCCGCTTCAGGATCTCGCCGCCGAAGGGTGCCTCGGTCGTGCCGTCGATGCCGAGCTGGCGCAGGGCCGCGGTGGACGCGACCATGGCATGGCCGTCCGCGCGCTGAAGCAGGACGACGCGGCCCGGGGCTGCGGCATCCAGGTCGGCGGAGGTCAGGAAGCGGGCGCCGTTCGCGCTCTCGGGCCAGCGGGTCTCGATCCAGCCGCGTCCGACGATCACGCCCTCCGGGTTGGCCTCGGCCCACGCCGTCAGCCGAGCCATGGCGTCGACGACCGAGGCGGAGCCTTCGAGGTTCAGCGTCAGCTCGCGCCAGCCGATCCCGTCCAGATGGGCGTGGCCGTCGGTGAAGCCGGGGAACAGGGTCGCGCCTTCCAGATCGATCACCTGAAGCCCCTCGGTCGAGGGAGCCCCGGCGGCGGGGCCGGCGTAGGCGATGCGGCCGCCCCGGGCGATGACGACCTCCGCAGGCGGAGCGCCGTCGACGCCGGTGTGAATCGTCCCGCCCCGGATGAGAAGGTCCTGCGCGGCGGCGGGCAGGGCGAGGGCGGCGAAGGCAACGGCGAGGAAGGCGCGGGTCATGAGGCGGTCCGGATGCGGCGGAAATCGGACGTGGAGTTGCGGCCCTGTGGATGCCGACGTCAAGGCGACGCTGGCGCGCGGCCGATCGCACACCATCTCGTGGCGATGAAGATTTTCACCATCGGGTATGAAGGCGCGACCCAAGCCGAGGTGATCGCACGGCTCAAGACGGCGGGTGTCCAACTTCTGGTTGACGTGCGGGCGGTGGCGTCCTCTCGCCGGGCCGGCTTCTCCAAAACCGTTCTGGGCGAGAGCCTGGAGGCCGAAGGCATCGACTATGATCATTTGCGGGCCCTCGGCACACCGAAGGCGGGGCGTGACGCAGCCCGCAAGGGCCGGGTGCCCGAGATGCGGGCGATCTTCGCCGATCATCTCGCCGAGCCCCAGGCCCGGCTGGAGATGGAGCGGTTGAGGGAGCTGGCCGGAGGGCGAAAGGTTGCTCTGCTTTGCTTCGAGGCTGATCATGCAGGATGTCATCGGGCTGTCCTGGCCGAACGGCTTGCGGCCGAGGACGGCTTCATGGTGGTGAACCTCTAGGGCGTCGGCGTAGGATACGGCCATGCCCGAGCCCCGCATCTTCATCGACGCCGATGCCTGTCCGGTGAAGGACGAGGTCTATCGCGTGGCCGCGCGGTATGGTCTGCATGTGTTCGTCGTGTCGAACGGGTGGATCAACACCCTGCGCCAGCCCTGGATCGAACAGGTGGTGGTCGATGCGGGCCCCGACGTGGCCGACGACTGGATCGCCGAACGCGCCGGGCCGGGCGACATCGTCATCACCGCCGACATTCCGCTGGCCGACCGCTGTCTGAAGGCCGGGGCACAGGCGCTGAAGGCGAACGGTCAGGCGTTCAGCGCGGACTCGATCGGTTCGGCCCTGGCGGGTCGGATGGTGGGCGAGCATCTGCGGTCGATGGGGGTGGCGACGTCCGGGCCGCCGCCGTTCGGGCCCAAGGATCGATCGGCCTTTCTGCAGGCGCTGGATACGGCGGTGGTGCGGGCGAAGCGGGCCGTACCGACGGGATCGGGGACATGACCGTCATCCCGGACGAGGAGCTGGAGTTCCGCTTCTTCCGGTCCGGGGGGCCGGGCGGGCAGAACGTCAACAAGGTCGCCACGGCGGTCCAGCTGCGGTTCGATGCGCGCAACTCGCCCAGCCTGACCGAGGCGGTGCGCGAGCGGCTGATGAAGGCAGCGGGCAGCCGGTTGACGCTGGACGGAGTGATCCTGATCACCGCCGTGCGGTTCCGCACCCAGGAGCGAAACCGGGCGGACGCTCTGGAGCGGCTGCAGGGGCTGGTCGACAAGGCCTCGATCGCGCCGGTCCGGAGGATCGCGACGCGGCCGACCCGGGCGTCCAAGGAGCGGAGGCTTCAGGCCAAGTCGGGGCGGTCGAACGTCAAGGCCAACCGGGGACGGCCGGATCTGGACTAGCGGTCGTCGTCAGACGGCGTGGCATCCGACGTGGCCGCGACCGGGGGTTCGGCCGCAACGTCGTCGGCTTCCGGCTCCGAGGAGGCGGGCGGGGCCGGACGGAACAGGAGGGCGGAGATGAGGCCGTCCGCATCCAGGCCGATGACCCACTGGGTGACGGCGTTCTCGAAGGTGACCAGGAACTGGTTGGCACCGTTGGTCGCGCCCTGAGGCTCGACCGGGCCCAGCGCGCCGAAGCCCTGGACGACGGGCTGCAACTGGGGAAGCTGGGGCGTCAGACGACCGGCGAGGGAGGGGGTGAACAGCTCGGCGTCCAGCTCTCCTTCCGCGAGGTCGGCGATCACGGTCCTGAGCATGCCCTCGGCGATCTGCACTTCTGTGACCTGGGCGGCCGTAGGGGCGGCGACCGGGGGAGCCGCCACCGGCGCGGCGCGGGTGACCGGCCGATCGAAGCTGTTGGGCAGGGTGGCGGCGGCCGCACCGGGCGCGAGACCCCGGGTCTGGGTCGAGGGGACAGGGACGACTGGCGTCGCCGTCTGAGCCAGGGCGGGCGCGGCGGCCGCGCCGAGGAGGGCGGAGACGACGAGCAGGGAGGGCAATCGGGTCAAGTGGGCTTACCTTTGCGGTTCAGCCCAGAATCCCGGGCCAAAGCGACAGAACGAGGGCGGCCGTCGAAATGACCACCGCGGCAGCCACACCAACCCCCAGCCAGCGGGACGGTTGCACCCGCTCGACCACCACGGTCTGGGTCGCGGGCGGGTCCTGAACCAGGCGCGATATGGCGCGGGCAGCGGCGAGGCCCTCCTTGAGCGCGTCGCGGACCTGGGCGCGCGGGCCGAGCTCTCGCATGATCCAGCGCTCGACCACCGGCTGGGCGGCGGACCACAGGTCGTGGTCGGGATTGAGCCGGCGCGCCACGCCCTCGACCGAGACCATGGTCTTTTGCAGCAGAATCAACTCGGGCCGCAGGTGCATGTCGAACAGGGCGGTGATCTCGAACAGCTGGCCCAGCAGACGGCCCATCGAGACCTGGGAGGCCGCGCGGCCGATCACCGGCTCTCCGACCGCGCGGAGGGCCTGGGCGAAGGCCTCGACGGAATGGTGGGGCGGGACATAGCCGGCCTCGAAATGGACGCGGGCGATGCGGGGATAGTCGCGGGTCAGGAAGCCCCACAGGATCTCTGCGAGGTAGCGCCGCTCCGCCGGACCCAGGCGGCCGACGATGCCGAAGTCGATGGCGGTCAGCTCGGCCGGGGCATGGGTGAACAGGTTGCCCTCATGCAGGTCGGCGTGGAAGGTGCCGTAATCCAGCGCCTGGACCAGGAAGGCCCGCACGACGTTGTCGGCCAGGGCGTCGATGTCCATGCCCGGCTGGCGGATGGCCTCGGGGTCGGTCATGGGCAGGCCGGTGGCCCATTCCAGGGTCAGGACGCGCTTTCCCACCCCGTCCCAGATGACCTTTGGGGCCGACATATGGGCCCCGTCGGCGCGGGCCTTTTCCATGATGTCGTGAAGCTCGGAGGCGGCGGCGGCCTCCAGCCGCATGTCCAGCTCCAGATACATGGAGCGGGCGACGGTCTCGACGAAGGCGCGGGGCTCCAGCCGGCGGGCGGCTGGCACAAGGCGATCGACCAGTCCGGCGGCGAGGCGCATGGCGTCCAGGCCCGTGACGACGCGGCGTTCGACGCCGGGGCGCAGCACCTTCACGGCGACCTTCCGCCCGTCCGCCAGCCAGGCGGGGTGGGCCTGGGCCAGGGAGGCGGCACCGACGGGATCGCCGAAGTCGAGGAACAGGCTGTCGACCGGGCGGCCGATCGACCGTTCGATCTCGCGCCGGGCCTGATCGGTCGGGAAGGGCGGCAGGCTGTCCTTGAGCCGGCCCAGGTCGCGGGCGAACTCGATGCCGAAGATGTCGGCGCGGGTGGCCATGACCTGACCCAGCTTGATGGCGACGGGACCCAGGGTTTCGAAGGCGCGGCCCAGCCGCTGGCCGGGGCGGCCGGTCCTGCCGTCCTTGCCGGCGAACAGGTGGACGAAGGCCGCGATGGGCCGGAACCAGGCCGGCAGAAGGTGGGTGATCTCGCGTGGCAGCAGGGCGTCGTGACGCGCCAGGGCTCCGCCCCAGCGGATCAGCCGCCAGATCGCGCCGATGGGATCGCGCACGGGCACGGTCGGCGGGGCGGCGGGGGCGACCCGGTATGACGGGTTCAGGCTCAGACCGCCCACCCGAAGTGGATCGCCGCGACTCCGCCCGACAGGTTGGTGACGGCGACGCGGCTGAAGCCCGCGTCCTCGATCATGGCCTTGAAGGTCGGCTGGTCGGGGAAGCGGCGGATGCTTTCGACCAGGTATTGATAGCTGTCGCGGTCCTTGGCGACCCAGCCGCCGATGCGCGGAATGGCGTGGAAGGACCAGGCGTCATAGGCGGCGCGGACGGCCTCGGCCGTGGGGCGCGAGAACTCCAGGCACAGGAACCGGCCGCCGGGCTTGAGCACCCGCCGCGCCTCCTTCAGCGCCACGGCGATGTCGGCGACGTTCCGGATACCGAAGCTGATCGAATAGGCGTCGACCGAGGCGTCGGGGATGGGCAGGGCCATGGCGTCGCCGACGGTCCAGACCATCTCGGGCTCGCCACCCTTGGCCACACCGGCCAGGATCATCTCGGCGTTGTAGTCCAGCACGATGACGGAGGCGTCCGAGCCCCCCCGACGTTCCTGGGCGCGCCGGGCCATCTTCGAATAGCGCCGCGCCATGTCGCCGGTGCCGCCCGCGACATCCAGGATGGTCTCGCCGGGGCGGGGGTTCAGCTTGGCGGCGGCCGCGTCCTTCCACAGCCGGTGAACGCCACCGCTCATCAGGTCGTTCATCAGGTCGTAGCTGGAGGCCACGCTGTCGAACACGCCGCGCACCATGCGCACCTTCTCGCGCGCATCGACATCGCGAAAGCCGAAGGAAGAGGTCGGGCCGGTCTCGGTCATGGGGGCGGTCTAGCGGTTGAACGTCGCGCCGTCATCCGCCCGCGTGGCCGCAGGTGGCCGCTCGATCACGCCGCCTTGGGCACGGGAACCCGCAGGTCCTTCATGACGCCGCGAATGGCGGTGTAGCAGCCGCAGGCGTGGCGCTCGAGCGCGGGGCGGTCCAACACCTCGACCCAGCCGCGGCCACGACGGATCAGGCCCTTGTCTTCCAGCGCGGAGCCGACCTCGGACACGGTGGCGCGACGCACGCCCAGCATGCCGGCGATGTCGGCCTGGGTCAGGTCAAAGCGCTCGCCCTCGGCCCGGTCGTGGAGCGTCAGGAGCCAGCGGGCCAGACGCTCGTCCAGCCGGTGCTGGGCGTTGCAGGCGGCGGTCTGCTGGACTTGGGCGAACAGGCTTTCGGTGTAGCGCGACAGGGCGTTCCGGAGGCTCTCGCTTTCGCCGAGCGCGTCGGAAAAAACCTTGGCCGGACAGCAGGCGGCGGCCCCCTCGATCTGGGCGATGGCGCGGCTGGAGGCCCGGGCGTTCATCGGGCCGCAGGTGACCCCGACCAGGCCCTCGCGGCCGATGGCGGCGGTCTCGACCAGACGGTCCTCGGGCAGGACGGTCATGAGGGAGACGACGCCGGTCAGCGGAAACCAGACCTCGTCGACCTCCTCGCCCGCGTCATAGAGCATCTGGCCCTGGGCGAAGGGGCGCTGGTTCAGGTGCGGTTCCAGACGCTGGCGGTCGGCGTCGGCGAGAGAGGCGATCCACAGATTGTCCATGGTGGAAGTCCGTTCGAATGGTGACGCTTTCCAACGCGCCAGCTTGACCGTGCGTTCCCGGACGCAGGTTCGGCTCCTGGCGCTTGCCCGGTCGGGGGCGGCGGTCTAGGCGGAGGACATGACCCGACCTGTGATCGACCCGTCCGCCGCCGTCGCCGACCTGACCGCCTGGGCTGTCGCGCCCGGCGACCGCCCGGCCATCCGGCGCGCCCTGAAGTTCGGGGATTTCAACGCGGCCTTCGCCTTCATGACCCGCGTGGCGATCAAGGCAGAGACGATGGATCACCATCCGGAATGGTCCAATGTCTACAACCGGGTCGAGGTCTTGCTGACCACCCACGACGCGGGCGGGGTGACCGAGCTGGACACCACCCTGGCCCGCTTCATCGACGAGGCCGCCGCCGGCCTGGGAGGACACTGAGATGATCGGACGCGTCGCAGGCAAGACCGCGCTGATCACCGGGGCCGCCGGGGGACTGGGCGAGGCCATGGCACGGATGCTGGTGCGCGAAGGCGCCAAGGTCGCCGTCACCGACATCGACGGTCGCCGCGCCGAGGCCCTGGCGGCCTCGATCAATGCGGAGACGCCGGGCTCGGCCTTCGCCTGGCAGCACGACGTGGCCGACGAGGCGCGCTGGGCGACCGTCGTGGCCGAGGCCGTGGCGGCGATGGGATCGCTGTCGATCCTGATCAACAACGCCGGCGTCGGCGGACCCCTGGCCTTCGTCGAACAGGACACGGTCGAGAACTGGCAGCGTCAGTTCGACATCAATCTGAAGTCCGTGATGCTGGGCTCGAAACACGCCATGCCGCATCTGCGGGCGGCGGCCCCGGCCTCGATCGTGAACATCTCGTCGATCGCCGGGCTGGCGGCGGGCGTCGGCATGGGGGCGTACAACGCCACCAAGGCGGCGGTGTGGATGTACACCAAGACCCTGGCTCTGGAGGCCGCCAAGAAGGACTGGAACGTGCGCTGCAACTCGGTGCACCCGGTCTTCATCAAGACGCCGATCCTGGACCCCTTCATCGCCATGGCGGGCGGCGACGAGACCATGGCCCACGAGAAGCTGGCGCGCGGCATCCCGCTGAAGCGCATCGGCGAGCCGGACGATGTGGCCTACTGCGTGCTGTACCTGGCGTCGGACGAGTCGAAGTTCGTGACGGGGTCGGAGTTCAAGATCGACGGCGGAATGACGGCGCAGTGAGCTAGGGGCGCTACCGCTCGCGACGCGGTCGCTCGCTGCTTGAGCGCATTTCGCCTGTGCTCAAGGCAGCAGATCCACCGGCAGGATCTGGCTCGACAGCAGGGTCTCCATGCCCTGCCATCGGTCCGGCCCCTGGCGTTCGACCCAGGCCTGGACCACGTCACGGCCCAGACCGTAGTTGATGATGTAGCTGCGATAGGTGTCGATGAAGCGCACGCGCTGGGCTGCGCGCTCGGGCGTGGTCAGCATGTATTGCGACAAGAGGCGCGTGGCCTCCGTTCGGTCGATGCGGCCGGCCAGATAGGCGTCGGCGACGGTGTATTCGGCCCGGCCCAGGCGGCGGACGAGCGCATTGAGTTCGGCCTTCTCCTGAACCGGCGCGCCGGTCAGGCCGGCGAGCGGCAGGAGCACGTCGCGCTCGAACGCGGTCGCCTCCTCGCCCGGAAAGGCCAGGTCGATGCCGTAGTTGGCGCTGCCCTCGGCGACGAAGGACATGGGCGAATAGAGGGGATAGACGCTCATCTCGACCCAGCCGCGCTCGACGACGAAAGTCCGCTCCAGCAGAGCGTTGTAGACGTGGTGGCCGGGGTAGCCCTCGTGGCAGCCGAGGTCGATGGCGCGGTCGGTGAAGATGGGCTGGTCGGTGTTGATCTCGATTCGGCTGGCGGCACCGCCCTGATAGTAGTTGTAGCCCGACCAGGGTTTGTCGGTGACGAAGGCCAGGGTGAACCGCTCGTTCGCCGGCAGGGCGATGTGGCGCACGGTGCGGGCGCGGCACTCGGCGATCGAGGCGTCGAACACGGCCTGGATCCGGTCGGTCGGAATCTGGAAGCCGGTGCGGAAGGCGGCGACGCGAGCGGCGAGGGCGCCCTCGCCGGGCAGCAGGGCGTCGATCTCGGCCAGGATGGGGTCGTAGGCCGACAGGGGCAGGATCTCGGGCCGGACGCCGAACAGGGCCTCGGCCTCGTCGGCGAAGCTCATCCGCTCGCCGCTGATCATGCGAAGGCGCGCCGAGGCGGCGGAAACGTGGGCCAGCAGATAAGCCTTCCTCTGGGCGATCGCGGGCTCGGCGCCGGCGGCGGAGACCGCATTCAGCCGCTGGGTCAGGGAGGCCGCGCCCTGGATCAGGGCGGGGACCTCGCGCGGGCTGGCCTTGGCGGCGGCGGCCCATTCGGGAGGGCCGTAGTAGGCGTCGACATAGCCGGGCTCGCGCTCGCCGATCTCAAGGATCAGGGCGACATAGTCGCGGGCGATGGCGTCCAGGCTGTCGCCCGAAGGGTCGGGCCGCGCGGACGGCGTGGTGGCGCAGGCCCCCAGCAGCAAAAGAAATCCCAGAATCAGCGCCCGCATGGCGTCGTCTCCCTCTCGATCGTCGGCGGGACGCTAGAGCGTCTTCGACGGGTTTGGAATGACGGCGCGGGCCGGACCGCCTGGACCGTATTCGGGATTGAGGCCCGCCGTCCGCTGCTGTATGGCCCTTCGTCCGGTCGTCAGCGACCGCGCGGATGCACCCGTAGCTCAGCTGGATAGAGTACTGCCCTCCGAAGGCAGGGGTCAGAGGTTCGAATCCTCTCGGGTGCGCCATTTCCCCAGCGAAGATCATGTCGACGACGTCCGGGGCTCTGGGGCGTCTATCCGGTAAAGGCGAGTTTGGCCGAGGCGATGACCAGGACGACCCCGAGCGCCTGGAGCAGGCGCCGGGGCTCCAGTCGGGCGATGCCGACCCGCGTGCCCACGAGCGCGCCGAGGATGACGGCGCCGATGAAGAGCGGAAGTTCGGGCGGCAGACGGCCAACGCTCGACAGGTTGCCGAGCAGGCCGGAGATCGAGACGCACAGGATGAAGGCGGCCGAAACGCCCGAGGTCTTCCTCGCGCCTTCCCAGCCGAGGAACAGGATCAGGGGGCTCAGGAAGATGCCTCCACCCGTTCCGGTGAGCCCCGACAGCGTGCCGATCGCCGCGCCCGACAGGAGGGCGATGCAGAGGCGGGGTGGCTGCGGCTCCCGGAGCGCCTTGATCTCCCGGGGCCAAAGGAGCCGGATCGCGGCGAGCAGCAGGACCGCCGCGACGACCGGTCGATAGAGGTCGGTGGGCAGCTCCAGCTGCCCGGCGATGAAGGCGGCGGGCACGGCGCCGACGACGAAGGGTATAAGGAGCCGGCCGTTGAACTGGCCGGCGCGGACGAAGCGGTAGGTCGCCAGGCTTGCGACGACGATGTTCAGGACGAGGGCCGTCGGCCGCATGACCTCTGGCTGGACCGCGAAGATCGCCATGATCGCGAGATAGGCGGATGCCCCGGCATGGCCGACCGAGGTGTAAAGCATCGCCCCGAGGCCCATGAGCACGGCCATGAGCATCAGGGTGGTCATGTCCATCGGCGGGGCTCCGTAACGGGTCAGTCCTCACCGCGACGAGAGCGGTCGTCGAGGGCGGCGAGGTGGGCGAGGGTCGGGGCGGCGGCGGCGTCGAGGGTGGCGCGAAGGTCTTCGTAGACCGCCAGCAGGGCCTCGCCGCGCGGCGTCAGGCGCGAGCCGCCGCCACGCGTGCCCCCCCGCTCGGTCTCGACGGCCGGGGCGTCGGTCAGGGCGTTGATCGCCTCCATCAGGGTCCAAGCGCGCCGGTACGACATGCCCATGCGGCGCGCCGCCTCGCTGAGCGAGCCGGTGTCGCGGACGAGGGCCAGCAGCTGGGCCCTGCCGGGGCCGAGGCGGCCTTCGCCGATGCGGACCTGGAACCACAGGCGGGGCGGTTCGGTGCTCATGGCAGGGGGCCGAGGGCGGCGGCGGCCGTAACCAGACGCGTGCGGCGGGCGAAAACGGCAGAAATGGCTTTCGTCTCCCCTCGCGCAGGCGTTATGCTCATCTGAACATGACGACCCCGCCCGCGTCCAGTCTCGTCGCCGAACCGCTGGTCGATCCGCTCGGCCGGGTCATCCGCTATGTGCGGGTTTCGGTGACCGATCGCTGCGACCTGCGCTGCACCTACTGCATGGCCGAGCGGCAGACCTTTCTGCCCCGGGACGCGCTGCTGTCCATCGAGGATCTCGATCGGCTGGCCTCGACGTTCGTGTGGCTGGGGGCGCGGCGGCTGAGGTTGACGGGGGGCGAGCCCCTGGTGCGCAGGGGGTTCATGGACCTGGTGGCGCGGCTGTCGCGGCATCTGGCCAGTGGCGCGTTGGACGAGCTGACCCTGACCACCAATGGAACGCGGCTGGCCGAGCATGCGGCCGCGCTGGCGGGGCATGGGGTGCGGCGGGTGAATGTGTCGCTGGATACGCGCGAGCCCGAGACCTATCGGCGGCTGACGCGGGGCGGAGACGTGACGCGGGCGCTGGACGGTATCGCGGCGGCGAAGGCGGCCGGTCTGGCGGTCAAGATCAATACGGTGGCCCTAGCGTCGGACAATGCGACGGACCTGCCTGGTCTGATCGCCTGGGCGCACGGCGAGGGCCACGAGATCAGCCTTATCGAGGCCATGCCGATGGGCGAGATCGGGGCGGATCGCGAGGCGCAGTTCCTGTCGCTGGGCGAGGTGCGGCGGGGGCTGGAGGATCGCTGGACCCTGACGCCGATGGTCAAGCGGACGGGCGGGCCGGCGCGCTACGTCCGGGTCGAGGAGACCGGCGGGACCCTGGGCTTCATCACGCCGATGACCCACAATTTCTGCGGCGACTGCAACCGGGTGCGGCTGACCTGCACCGGGCGGCTGTACCTGTGCCTGGGCCAGGACGACCACGCCGATCTGGCGGGGGCCTTGGCGCAGGGCGGCGAGGCGGCGGTGGAGGCGGCGATCCGCGCGGCGGTGGCTCGAAAGCCGGGGGCCCATGACTTCCGCATCGGGCCGGACGCGGTGCCGGCCGTGGCGCGGCCCATGTCGATGACGGGGGGTTGAGCCGTGCCGCGCGTTCTGTTGTTCGGAGCCTTCGCCGACGTCGCCGGATGGCGCGAGCGGGAGGTGGAGGGTGCCTCGACCGAGGCCTTGGTCGCCGTGCTGTCGGAGCATCAGGGCCTGGCGGAAAGGCTGGCGCGGCCGGGGCGGATGACGGTGGTCAACCGGGTGGTGGTGCGCGGCGACGTGGCGGTCACGGCCGACGATGAGGTGGCGTTCGCGCCGCCGGTGTCTGGGGGCTGACCGCGTGGCGACGCTGGTCGAGGGACCGATCGATGCGGGGGCCCTACTGGCCACCTTTTGCGAAGGCCGGACCGACGTGGGGGCGGTGGTCAGTTTCACGGGGCTGTGCCGGACGACGACGGACGGGCGGGCGGTCGAGACCCTGACGCTGGATGCGTGGCGCGGCTTCACCGAAGAAACGATGACGGCGCTGGAGGACGAGGCGCGGGCGCGGTTCGACCTGCTGGACCTGATCGCCGTGCATCGCTGGGGCGAGGTGCGGCCGGGCGAGGCGATCGTGTTCGTGGCGGCGGCGGCGGCGCATCGGCGGACGGCCTTCGACGCGGCGGACTATCTGATGGATCAGCTGAAGACGCGGGCCCCCCTGTGGAAGCGCGAGGACGGGCCGGACGGCCGGCGCTGGATCGAGGCGCGGGCGTCCGATCACGCCGATGCCGAGCGGTGGAATACGGAGATTGACCGATGAGCGACCTCGACACCCTGCCCGCGCCCGGCGGAAAGCTGCTGATGGATCAGCTGGTGACCCCGGTGCGGATCGCGGTGCTGACCGTGTCCGACACGCGCGACGACGAAACGGACACATCGGGCGCGATCTTGGCGCAGAGGGTGGCGGCGGCAGGGCATGGACTGGCGGGCAAGGCCATCGTGCCGGACGACGTCGAGGCGATCCGGGCGGCGGTGCGGGGCTGGGTCGAGGGCGGCGAGGTCGATGCGATCATCACCACGGGCGGCACGGGGCTGACCGGGCGGGATGTGACGCCCGAGGCGCTGGAGCCCCTGTTCGACAAGCGGATCGACGGGTTCTCGGTGATCTTTCACACCGTCAGCTACCAGACCATCGGCCTGTCGACGCTGCAGTCGCGGGCGACGGCGGGGATCATCGGAGGGGTGTTCGTCTTCTGCCTGCCGGGGTCGAACGGGGCGGTGCGGGACGGCTGGGACAAGGTGATCCGCTGGCAACTCGACAGCCGGCACCGGCCCTGCAACCTGGTCGAGATCATGCCGCGCCTGATGGAGGTCTGATGATGGCGGACCTGACCCACATCGACGCCGACGGCCGCGCGCGGATGGTCGATGTGTCGGGGAAGGCCGAGACGGCGCGCGAGGCGCGGGCCGAGGGGCGGATCGTTATGGCGGCCCCGACCCTGGCGCTGGCCCTGTCCGGAGGCGGCAAGAAGGGCGATGTGCGCGCGGTGGCCGAGATCGCGGGCGTCATGGCGGCGAAGAGGACGTCGGACCTGATCCCGCTGTGCCACCCTCTGCCCTTGGACGCGGCGGTGGTGTCGGTGGAGCCGAGCGCGGACGGCAGCGGGCTGACGGTCGTGGCGACGACGCGGACCACGGGCCGGACGGGGGTCGAGATGGAGGCCCTGACAGCCGTGTCGGTAGCCCTGCTGACGCTCTACGACATGCTGAAGGCGGTGGACCGGGGGATGACGATCGAGGGCGTGCGGCTGGTCGCCAAGTCGGGCGGGGCGTCGGGCGACTGGGTCCGGTCGGCATGAGCTTGATGTCCGCCGAGGCGGCGCGGGCGGCGCTGCTGGAGGGGGTCGGGTCGCGGGGCGTCGAGGCGGTCGCGTTGGACGACGCCGACGGCCGCTGGCTGGCGGAAGCGGTGGTGGCGACGCGGGACCAGCCGCCGTTCGACGCCTCGGCCATGGACGGCTGGGCGGTGCGGACGGTGGACCTGGGAACCGGGCCGCTGCGGATCGTCGGCGAGAGTGCGGCGGGTGCCGGGTTCGCGGGGTCCCTGGGTGCCGGCGAGACGGTGCGCATCTTCACCGGTGCGCCCCTGCCGGTTGGGGCCGACCGGGTGGTGATCCAGGAGGAGGCACGGGCGGAGGGTGACCGTCTGACCATTCTGGCGGCCGCCGACGGCCCGACCTGGGTTCGTCATCAGGGAGCGGATTACGGCGCGGGGCAGGCCCTGGTGGAGGCGAGGGCGCGGCTGAACCCCTGGCGTATCGCGCTGGCCGCCTCGGCCGGGGTGGGATCACTGGCGTGCCATCGGCGGCCGCGGGTTGCGGTGCTGGCGGGCGGGGCCGAGGTGGTCGCGGCCGGGCAGGTGGCGGGTCTGCACCAGATCTATGACGCCGCCGGACCGGGGGTGGCGCAGGTCGCGCGGCGGGCGGGGGCGGAGGTGGCGCGGCTGCCCCTGGTCGGGGATCGACTGGAGGACATTCGGGCGGCGCTGGAGACGGCGGAGGCCGATCTGATCGTGGTGATCGGCGGGGCGTCGGTCGGGGACCACGACCGGGTCAAGCCGGCGGCGCGCGAACTGGGTGCGCGGTTGATGGTCGAGGGCATCGCCATGCGGCCGGGCAAGCCGCTGTGGGCCGCTGTGCTGCCGGACGGGCGGCGCATCCTGGGGCTGCCGGGCAATCCGGTCTCGGCCCTGGTCTGCGCCGAGCTGTTTCTGGTTCCGCTGCTGGCGGCGATGCAGGGCGGAAAGACAGAGATCGAGACCCGGACGCTCCGCCTGAGCCATGCCGTACCGGCCAACGGCCCGAGGGAACACTATGTTCGCGCAACCGTGGACGGCGAGGTCGTCACCGTCCTGGCCGATCAGGACTCGTCGCTGGTCACCGTGCTGGCCCGTGCCGACGTGCTGGTGAGACGACCCGCCCACGCCGATGCGCTGGCGGCGGGGGAGGCCGTGGAGTGCCTCAGTCTCGCGCGGTGAGCTCGGCGGTGCCGTTGAGCGATTCGTCTGACAGACGCGCCGCTGTCGTCTTCAGGAAGACACCCATCGAGAAAGGCGCGCGGCGATAGGCGTCCTGCCAGCCGGGGCTGGTCCGCTGCAGCATCTCGGCCTCCACCGCGCCGAGAACGTAGAAGCTGCTCCGCCGCCAGACGCCCAGACCCTGGCTGTTGATGGCCCGCAGGCTGACAGCGAGCCCGGCCCACTGCTCGGCGGCGATGGCCGCGATCTCGGCGTCCTCGCGACCCGCCATCTCCGCAAGCCGGAGTTCAGACCAGCGTGCGACGCCTTCCTGTCCCACCTGAAACTCGTAATACGGCCAATCGCTGGGTCCAACGGCGGCCTCGGCCGCCGCTCGGGCGACGACATAGGCAACGACGGCGCCCCTGATGTCGGCGTCCGACTGGGCGGCCAGAAACTCCAGCGCGCGCGTGTGGAGTTCCCGGAAGGCCTCGCCCACCGCCTGATCGGCATAGGGGAAATCATGGCCCAGTATCCAGCCGATGTCGGACGCCCCCAGCTCGCGCCCTGTCTGATCGACGGCCTCCTGATAGCCGGGCAGGCGGTACTGGTAGAGGTGAAACGCCTCGTGCAGCAGGAGCACGGTCCAATCGGCGCGCGACGCCTCCAGCGCCTGCGGCGTACCGATCTGGATGACGGGCTGATCTCCGAGAAAGGTCGCGCCGGCGATGTCCGTCGGAAGGTCTCGCGGTCTCGCCTGCATGAGGCAGCCTGTCGTGTCGTCCGGCCCGATCATGACGAAGCTCTCGATCCGTGCGGCACAGAAGGCAACCTCGCGGTCGCGTTCCACAAGCTGGACGACCACAGGGGTGGCGGACAGGTCGGGCCAGACCCCATCGCCCTGCTCGGCGACGATCCGCGCGCCGTCCCGGATCATCGCGCGGATGTCCGGCGAAGGCGGAGCCAGGCTGACCTGGAGCGCGACGACCAGAGGCAGGAGCATGTCGACAGACTAGGTCCACCCCGGTCGCGGGGGCAAGCCGTCCACCGAGCTCTTGACGCGCAAGTATGTTATTTCATAACACTTGCGCTCCCACAGTTCCGGACCGCGCTCATGACCACGCTTCGCCTCGCCCGCCCGCTTCTGCTCGCCGCCGTCAGCTGGACCGCCCTGGCCGGTGTGGCCGCCGCCCAGTCGACGCCTCGAAACGAGCCGGTGACGGAGCTGGACGAGATCATCGTCACGGGTTCGCCCTTCGGAATCAGCCAGAGCGCTTCGGTCATCGCCACGACGGTGGTGGACGAGGAGGCCCTGGCCGTCGCCCCGGCCTCGACGCTGGGTGATCTGCTGGCCGGCACGCCGGGCCTGCGGTCGTCGTCGTTCGCGCCGGGGGCCAGCCGGCCGGTGATCCGGGGCCTGACCGGGCCGCGGGTCCAGGTGCTGACCAACGGTATCGGCCTGATCGACGCCTCCTCCGTGTCGCCGGACCACCAGGTCGCCACCGACCCGGCCGAGGCGAACCGCATCGAGATCGTGCGCGGCCCTTCGACACTGGTCTATGGCGGCTCGGCCATCGGCGGGGTGGTGAATGTGCTGGACGGCCGCATCCCCGACGCCCTGCCGGAGGGCGGCATTGACGGTCAGCTGACCGCCCAGACCTCGACCGTCGACAGCGGCTATTCGCTGGGCGCGCGCTTCGACGTCGCTCTCGGCGAGAACCTGGTGGTCCACTACGACGCAGTGACCAAGGATGCGAACGACTACGACATTCCGGCGTCGCCGATCTCCCGGCGGCTGGCAGACGCGGAAGGCATCGACCGGGACGAAACGGGATCGCTGCCGGGCAGCTATTCGGCGCTCGACGCCTGGGGCATCGGGGCATCCTATATCGGTGACAGAGGGTTCGGCGGCGTCTCCTACAAGGAGACCGACAGCACCTATGGCGTCGTCGCCGAGGAGGGCGTCTTCATCGCGCTGGAGCAGCAGCGGTTCGACGCGCGCGGCGAGCTTCGGTTCGACACCGGACCGTTCCGGGCCCTGCGCGGGGCCTATGGCCAGGCCGACTATACCCACACCGAATTCGAGGACGTCGGCGAGCCGGGCACGGTGTTCGTCTCCGACGGGTGGGAGGCGCGCGCCGACCTGATCCAGCGCGATCGCAACGGGTGGAACGGCGCGATCGGCGTCCAGACCCTGTCGCGCAGCCTCTCGGCCATCGGCGACGAGGCCTATATCCCGGCCAGCGACATCGACGAGGCGGGCGTCTATGCGGTGCAGCGCTGGGACCGCGACGGCTACGGCTTCGAGGGCGGCCTGCGCTACGACCGCCGCACCTTGGCGGCGACGCCGATCGGCGCGCGAGACGAGATCGAGCGGGACTATGACAACTGGTCGGCGTCGGGCGCGGTCTTCCTGCGACCGACCGACGACCTGTTCCTGGGCCTGGGCCTGACGCGCAACGAACGCGCGCCGTCCGAAACCGAGCTGTTCGCCGACGGGGTCCACATCGCGACGGGGGTCTATGAGGTCGGCGACCTGACCCTGGACAGCGAGTCCGTGACGACGATCGAGGGCACGCTGCACTACGACGCCGGCCGTTTCCGGGGCGACCTGCATGTCTTCGCGTCGCGCTACGACGGATTCATCGACCTGAGGGATACCGGCGCGACCTTCGAGGTCGACGAAGACGGCGAGATCGAGGAATTCCCGATCTTCGCCTACCAGCAGACCGACGCCGACTTCCGCGGCTTCGAGGCCGAGGTCGCCTACGACATCTGGACGGTGGGCCGCCGCGTCGTGACCCTGGAAGGCGCGGTCGACTATGTCGATGCCGACACCGACCTGGGCCCCGCCTCGCGCATCCCGCCGGTCTCGGTGACGGGGCGGGTCAAATACGGCTCGGGCCCGATCGACCTGAGCCTGGAGGTCCGGCACGTCGCCGAACAGGACGAGGTGGCCGAGTTCGAGCTGCCGACCGACAGCTATACGATGATCAACCTGTTCGGGGCCTGGCGTCCGTTCGCCGACAAGGGCGTGACCCTGTTCGCCGAAGGCCGAAACCTGACCGATACCGAGGCCCGCGAGCACGTCAGCTTCCTGAAGGACATCGCCCCGATGCCGGGCGCGAACCTGAGGGTCGGGGTCGCCTACCGGTTCTGATCCGGGCTCAGAGCGGCCGGACCATGTAGCGGGCGTCGGGGCCGTAGGTGGCCAGTTTGGCCCGCAGGTCCAGGGCCGGGTCTGTGACGAAGCTGTGCCGGGCCCAGAAGGCCTCGGCCTCGTTGACGGCGACGAGGGCGATGGCGGGCCAGCCGGCGGCGTGGGCTTCGTGCGCCAAGGCCTCGATGGCGACGCGCGCGTGACCCGCGCCGCGCGTTTCTGGCAGCAGGGCGAGGTCGTGCAGATAGATCAGGTCGGCATCGTCGGGGATAGCGTCGATCAGGCTGTTCAAGGGCGGGATCCGACCCCGTCGCCACGGATAGGCGACGATATAGCCGGACAGGCCGGTCCGGTCCGCCAGCACGCGGCACCCCGCAGGATGCAGCGACAGACGATTGGCGAAACAGGCGCGGTCCTCGAAATGGTCGGGGAAGGCGACGGAGGCGATCTGGCTTACCGCGTCCAGATCATCCGGGGTCATCGCCCGCCAGATCAGCCCGGGCATCGGCTGTTCAGGGGCGCGGCCTGGTAAGTCCAGGTCATCGACTGCGCCTGGCCATCAGAGGTGCCCTCGATCCGGCCGGTCAGGGTCTCGCCGTCGCGCGCGTAGATGACACGTTGGGGGAAGTCGTGGTCCGGGTTCTCGAAGACGGCGCGGTTCAGTGTGGCCTCGATCAGGGGAAAGGCCGTCGGCGCGATGCCGTTCGGCTGGGCCAGGAACGCCAATCCTTCGCCGGCTCTCGCAATGCGGGTGAACTCCACCGAGCCACGGCCGGAGCGGCCGACGGTCAGGGTGACGCCGGCCATGACCCCGCCCCGGGGATCGCTCCAGGTTTCCGACACCTCCCGGCCGCCGTCGCAGCTGAGCCAGTAGCCGGACATCCAGGACAGGTCGGAGAGGGTCGCGGGCGACGTCTGAAGCAGGGCGATGGCCGACAGGGTGGCGATCATGCCGTGTCCTCAGTTGACCTTGGCCGGGTCGGGCGGGGCGGGTGGCAGCGCGGCGCAAGGGATGCCGTCGGCCTTCAGCGCCCTGACCTCGGCCGGGGTGGCCTCGCCGTAGATCTCGCGCTTCTCGGTCGTGCCTTCGTGGATGGCGCGGGCTTCGCGGGCGAAGGTGTCGCCGACGTAGTCGAAGTTCTGCTCGACATGGGACCGGACTTCGCGGGCCATCTCCATCATCACGGTCTGCATCTTGCGGGCGATCTCGGGCGCAGGCGTGCTGCGCTTCGTGCCCGTTACGGCCGGCGCCATGATCTGTTTCGACACGCCGTGCGATCCGCAGAAGGGGCATTGGACCAGACCCCGCGCCGCCTGGTCGTCATAGTCGGACGAGGAGCCGAACCAGGCCTCGAATCCGTGGTCGGCGTCGCACTGGAGCGCATAGCGGATCATGGTCGGGTCATCGGGGCGCGACGAAATCGCGGTCGTGGGTCAGGGCGGGGACAGCCTTGCGAGCGCGTTCCACGGCCGACAGATCGAGCGTGGCATGAAGCACGCCCGGTTCGTCGTGATCCAGTTTCGCAACCACCTCGCCCCATGGCGCGACGACGGTCGAGCGGCCCCACGTCTTCCTGCCATCCTCGTGAGTTCCGCCCTGGGCCGCGGCCAGGACGAAGGCCCCGGTTTCGATGGCGCGAGCGCGCAACAAGATTTCCCAATGGGCCTCGCCGGTCGGGACGGTGAAGGCGGCGGGCACGGCGATCATGCAGCCGCCGGCCTTTGCCAGCTGACGGAACAGGTGGGGGAAGCGGATGTCGTAGCAGACGGTCAGGCCCAGCCTGCCCCACGGGGTCTCGGCGACCGAGGCCGCGTCGCCGGGCCGGATGGTGGCGCTCTCGCGGTAGGTCTCGCCGTTCGGCAGGTCGACGTCAAAGACGTGCAGCTTGTCGTAGCGGGCGACGATGCCGCCGTTGGGGTCGATCAACAGAGAGCGATTGGCGGCGCGGTCGTCTCCGGCATGGCCCGAGCGCACGATGGCCGAGCCGATCAGCAGCCAGACGCCCAGTTCCGCCGCCAGATGGCGCAGGCCGATGACGCAGGCGTCCTGATCCTCGTCCGTGATCGCCGCTGCGCGCCGGTCGCGGCGCTGTTCCAGCAGATTGGTGCCCTCGGGCGTCAGCACCAGTTTCGCGCCTTCTGCCGCTGCCTGGCGGATCAGGGGCTCGACATGGGCCAGCCCCGCCGTCGCCGTCGCGGGCGTCCGCGTCTGGATCAGGGCGATGGGCAGGCCGGCGCTCATGTCAGCCGGCCAGGAGCGGGTCGAGCTCACCCCGACGATCCAGGGCGCGCATGTCGTCGGATCCGCCGATGTGGCGACCGTCGATAAAGATCTGGGGGAAGGTCATGCGGCCACCGGAGCGTTCGATCATCTCGGCCTTCTTGGCCGGGTCCGACGAGGCGACGATCTCGGTGAAATCGACGCCCTTCTGATCGAGCAGGCTCATGGCGGCCATGCAGTAGGGGCAGCCGGGCTTGGAATAGAGGACGACGTCGGCCAAGGGGGTACTCCGGGTAAAGACTGGATTTAGCCCTCTACTTAGGCAGTTCGCGGGCGGTTCGCACCCTCGCGATGACGGCGAGGTCCACGGCGCGGGCTCCGGCGTCCAGGAGTGCGGCGGCGCAGGCCTCCGCCGTGGCCCCTGTGGTCAGGACGTCGTCCACCAGCAGGACGCGCCGCCCGCGCACGCGGCGCGCCCCGGCCTCGGTGACGGCGAAGGCCGACTTGACGTTGATCCGCCGTCCGCGCGCGCTTCGGCCGCCCTGGCTCTCGGTGGGTCTGGCCCGGATCAGGGCGTCGGCCAGATAGTCGCGCCGGGCCGCGTGGGCCAGCGGGCGGGCGATCTCGGCGGCCTGGTTGAACCGGCGGGTCAGCAGGCGGGAGGGGTGCAGGGGCACCGGGCAAATGGCATCGGCGTCCTCGACCAGCGGCGCGGCGGCGCGGCTCAGCCAGCGGGCGAACAGGGGGGCGAACTGCTGCTGGTCGCCGTGCTTGAACTTCAGGATCAGGCCGCGCGAGGCGTCGTCGTAAACGCAGGCGGCGCGGCATCGGGCGAACCGGTACGGCTGGGCGATGCAGGCGGCGCAGCGGTCCGAGGCGAAGGCCCCGCCATCGAACTCGAAGGCCGCGCCGCAGCCGTCGCAGACGGGGTCTTCGAGGAAGACGACGCGGCTCCAGGCGTCCGGCGTCAGGCCGGCCTGGGCGGTGGCCTCGACGCTGTCATGGGCGAGTGGCGGCAGGATCAGATCGGTCAGGCCGCGGCCCAGGGCGCGCAGGCGTGGCGAAAGACGGGCGCGGCCCGCTTCCCATCGCTCTCTCCAGACCCCATCCTGTTGGCCCATGAGCGCGGCCGGTCCCCCTGTTATCTTCGACGCCCGCAGGCGCGCGGGGCGGCTGGCGCGTGCGTCACGGCGGTTCGGCGAGGCCGACTTCCTGCATCGACGCGCGGCCGAGAACGCCGTCCTCAGCCTGGAGGCGACCTTGCGCGACTTTCCGGTCGTCGTCGACCTGTCGGCGCATGCGGGGGTGTTCGCCGATGTGCTGGCGGGCTCGGACGCGCGCGGTCGGGTGGGGATGCCTCGCGCGGTCGGGACGCGGGACGATCTCGCCGATCCGGGGGCCGTGCCCTTGGGCGTCGAGGGCGGGTCGGTCGACCTGATCGTATCGCTGATGACGCTGCACTGGGCCAACGACCTGCCGGGCGCGCTGACCCAGATCCGCCGGGCGCTGAAGCCGGACGGGCTGTTTCTGGGCACGCTGCTGGGAGCGGGGACGCTGAAGGAACTGCGCGCGGTCCTTACGGAAGCCGAGCTGGAGGCTCGGGGTGGGGCCAGCGCGCGGGTGTCGCCCTTCGCCGACGGGTTCGACGGGGCGGGGCTGTTGCAGCGGGCCGGGTTCGCCCTGCCGGTGGCGGACGTGGATCGGCTGACGGTGCGCTATTCGGGCCTGCCTGCCCTGGTGCGAGACCTGCGCGCCATGGGCGAGACCAACGTCCTGGCCGGGCCGTTGAGGCCGCTGAGCCCGGCGATCGTGGCGCGGGCGGCGGGGCTCTATGCCGAGCGATACGCCGAGGCGGATGGGCGGATTCCGGCGACGTTCGAGATCGTCAACCTGGCCGGCTGGGCTCCCCATGAAAGCCAGCCCCGGCCGCTGCCGCGTGGGTCGGCCAAGGTCCGGTTGGCGGACGCGCTGGGCGTCGTCGAGCACGGCCGCGGCTAGAGCACCGCGTCGATCGTGGTGCTGATGTAGGTGAACATCGCCGTCGCGCGGTCCGAGAACAGCGTCACGGCGGAGACGATGACCAGGAAAATCAACGCGCAGATCATGCCGTACTCGATCGCAGTCGCGCCGCGCTCGTCGGTCAGGAAGCGGCGGAACAGCGAACCCATGCGCCCTCCCGGCGGCTAGAGAAGGTCGCGCAGCCAGGCGACCAGGGGCGCGTCGGCGGGTGGCATGGGATAGTCCGCCAGTTTCGACGGCTTCACCCAGGCCAGAGCGGCGTGTTCACGCTGGGTGACCACGCCGGACCAGCGTCGGCACAGGTACAATGGCATCAACAGGTGAAACGAATCGTAAGCGTGGCTCGCGAAAACGAACGGAGCCAGGCAGGCCTCGGTGACCTGGATGCCCAGTTCCTCGTCCAGCTCCCGGATCAGGGCGGCTTCGGGTCGTTCCCCGGCCTCGACCTTGCCGCCCGGAAACTCCCACAGGCCGGCCAGGGCCTTGCCCTGTGGTCTCTGGGCGATCAGCACACGACCGTCGATATCGACCAGGGCGCAGGCGACCACCAGGACGGTCGGCAGGGCGGGTGCGGGGGGCGTGGTCATGGCGGGCGCTTAGCCGCCGGGTCACGCTTCTGCAATCATTGGTCACACAGTGTGGCCGCCGTGACCTTGCGGATCGTGGCCGCAATGGGGCAAGTCGTTTTGCTTTCGTTCCCCGTCCATCCCGCCGCCGGTTTTTCCATCTCCATGGCTGCCAGCCCCCTGACCGACGCCCTCGCCAGCCCGGAAGTCCAGGCCTTCGCCAGCGGATTTCCCGTCCTGGTCCTGCATCTGTTCGCCACCCTGGCCCTGCTGGGCGCGGGGGCGGTGGTCTATGCGCTATTGACGCCGTGGAGGGAGATCACGCTGATCCGCCAGGGCAATTCGGCCGCGGCGGTGGCCTTCGGCGGAGTGCTGCTGGGCCTGGCCATTCCGCTGGCGGTGTCGCTGTCGGTCTCGACCTCGGTGCGCGATATCCTGCTGTGGGGACTGGCGACGCTGATCCTGCAACTTCTGGCCTTTCGCGTCGTCGATCTGGTTCTGACCGGCCTGCCCCAGCGCATCCAGGAGGGAGAGGTTTCGGCGGCTGTCCTGCTGGTCGCGGCCAAGCTGGCCACGGCGCTGATCCTCGCCGCCGCTCTGACCGGCTGAGGCGACCATGCCGCGCCCGCCTGACTGGCTCGTCTACGGCGGCCTGTTGATGGTCGTTCTCGCCGTGTCCCTGAGCCGGCGCGAAAACGCCGACGCCCCGCCCGCCCCACCGCCGCCCGACGAGGTCGAGGGCGCGCTGCTGGGACCGATCACGCCGTTCGATCCCTCCGTGACCGTCACGACACCGGATATGCCCTTCGTGCCGGCGGCGGGCACGGCCTTCTCCATCGCCGGTCAGGGACGTTGGCTGACCGCCCGACACGTGGTCGAAGGCTGCCGTCGACCGGCCCTGGTCGTCGGCGGCGGCCGGGCGGTGTCGGCGGACGTGCGCCTGTCGCCTCGCGCGGACATCGCCCTGTTGATCACGGCCGGGGGCCCGCCCGCCCTGTCGGTCACGACGCTGGAGCCGCTGCGCGTCGGCCAGAGGGCGTTCCATCCCGGCTATCCGCAGGGCAAGCCCGGCGAAGTGACCTCGCGGCTGTTGGGGCGAGAGGTTCTGAAGGTCCGGGGTCGAGGCGCGCGAGACGAGCCGGTGCTGGCCTGGGCCGAAGTCGGGCGTACCGAGGGGCTGGAGGGCACGCTGGCGGGGCTGTCGGGCGCGCCCGCCCTGGACCGTCGCGGACGGGTCGTGGCCATGACGATCGCCGAGGCCCCGCGCCGGGGTCGAATCTATACGACTGCGCCCGACACCTTGGGGCCCGCCATCCGGGGTGAACAGCCCGCAGACGAGCCCCTGCTGGGCGAACAGGTGACGGTCGAGAACTACGGCCGGGTCGCCGACGACCTGAGGCGCGACCTGCGCGTGGCCCAGGTCGTGTGCCTGTCCGCCTGATGCGTCATCGCTGATGACCTGGCCGGTCGACCCGCAGCTGTTTGTCGTCTTCTGCGGCGTCATGGCGGTCATGGCCGTGACGCCCGGGCCCGCCAATCTGTTCGCCATCGCCACCGGCATGGAACGTGGTCGGCGCGCGGTGCTGCTGGCCGTGGCGGGGATGAACGTCGCAACCCTGGTATGGTTCGGCGCGGCCGCCCTGGGGCTGGGAGCACTGGTGACGGCCTTTCCCGACATCTTTCGCTGGGTGGCGATCGAGGGAGCGGTTTATGTGGCGTGGCTGGGCGTGTCGTCGATCCGGGCGGCCCTGGCGCGGCCCTCGGACGAGGCGACGCCAAACCGGGGCGTCGAGACGCGGCGGCTGGCCTTCGTCGACGGCTTTCTTGTGCAGATCGCCAATCCCAAGGCCGTGCTGTTCTTCACCGCCGTCCTGCCGCCGTTTCTGGACGTCGATCGGCCCGCCGCGCCCCAGCTGGCCCTGTTCGCTGCGGCGGTTATCCTCATGGACGTCATCACCATGACCACCTACGGTCTGGGTGGAGCGGTGCTGGCCCGACGGATGGACGAGCCCCGCTTCCGGCGCGGCTTCGGCGTCTTCGTCGGCCTGCTGCTGCTGTCCGCCGCCGTGCTGATTGTTTCGCGTTTATAGGGACTTGCCTGTCCCCGGAACGTCGCCGTTCATGCGCCGTTCAGGTGGGATGACGGAATGTCCGCCACCTTCCGGAGCGTACCCATGAAAACCCGATCCCTTCTGATGGTCGCCGCCGCCGCGCTCGCGCTGTCGGCCTGCGCGACCTCCACCGCCTATGCCCCTGCCGGGTTCAACGGCCAACGGGGCGGCTATGCCGAGCAGCGGCTGGAGAACGACCGCTTCCGCGTCAGCTTCGCCGGCAACTCGGTCACCTCGCGCGAGCAGGTCGAGATGGGCCTGTTGCTGCGCGCCGCCGAGATCACCGCCGAGAACGGCTTCGACTGGTTTTCGACGGTCGAGCGGGCGACCGATCGCGACGTGACCTATTCGTCGTTCGGCGATCCCTTCTACCGGCCCTACAGCCGATTCTGGGGGCCGTCGTGGCGCTATTTCGGCCCGCGCGGCTGGAGCCGCTGGAATGACCCGTTCTGGGGCCGTAACGACTTCGACGTGCGCGAGATCGACCGCTACGAGGCGACCGCCGAGATCGTCCTGGGTCGCGGACCCAAGCCCGCCGGCGATCCCAACGCCTTCGACGCCCGCGAGGTGATCTCGAACATCGGTGCGCGGGTCACCCGTCCGATGTGAATGTGAGTCCTCCCCTGTTGGGGAGGGGCACCGCGAAGCGGTGGAGGGGGCTTGGCGCCCACGGCGGCGTCTGGATCGAGCCCCCTCCGTCTGCTCCGCTTCGCTTCGCATCCACCTCCCCCGACGGGGGAGGATTTATCCCACTCGCGGTGTCTTCAGCCTGCGCTTGTTGGCGTGGGTGGCGGGGGCGGTGCCGAGGGCCTCGGGGATTTCGCCCTTGAAGTAGAAGCGCTGCCAGGCCTCCTTGGCCGCGTCGGGGTCGCCGGACGCCAGCCGGGTGTTGAAGTCGGTCCGCTGGCGGTTCCAGGCCTCGAACTGGCCCTTCATGACCGGGTTGGACTCGAGCGTGCGGATGACCGGCTGCACCTGTTCGAGCTTCCGGTGCTCCACCAGGTTGATGAAGCAGAACGGCTCGCCCCGCTCGAACTTGATGCGGCCCGGCCGCGTGAAGATCCAGTTCATGGTGAAGGGGAAGGGCAGCCAGTCGGTCTCGATCAGACCGACCAGGGGCTGGATGCCGTCCTTCACGTGGTTGGGCGATCCCGAGCAGATCATCCCCCAGCCCGGCGGCGTGCGGAACAGATACTGGGGATGCATCGTCAGGACCCCGCGCGAGAAGTGCGAGGTGACGAAATGGTCCAGCTCCGGCTGGGGCCGCTCGGGCGTGATCTCGATGTCAGACTGCGACGGGCCGCCGTTCCAGGTCGCGGTGAAGGTGAAGGGGCACAGGATTTCCCAGCCCGTGGTGTTGGCCATGGTCAGGGGCAGGCAGCGATAGGGATGGCGGCTGACGAAGGCGTCCATCCAGTTCCGCGACTGGCGGCCGGGCACCATGTCCGGCGGCCGGGCCGACATCGGATAGCATTCCAGTTCCAAGGGGCGGCGTCCTTCGGCTAAGCGGGTCGTGTCGTCCTTCCTATCGGCCCGCCCATGACCGCTCAACCACTCCATGACCGCCAGTCCTTGCTCGCCTTCATGGCTGAGCGCGGGATCGACCAGACGACGCACGACCATCCGGCGGTGTTTCGCGTCGAGGAGGGGCTGGAGCTGAAGGCCGCGATGCCGGGCGCGCATACGAAGAACTTGTTCCTCAAGGACAAGAAGGGGCGGCTGTGGTTGATCTCGGCGCGTCAGGACACGCTGATCGACCTGAAGGCGGCGCCGAAGGTGATCGGGTCGGACCGGCTGTCGTTTGGCAACGAGGACCTGATGTTCGAGACGCTGGGGGTCCGGCCGGGGTCGGTCACGGCATTGGGGTTGATCAATGACGTCGAGCGCCGCGTGACTTTCGTTCTGGACCGGCGGCTGTGGGAGGCGGACATCGTCAACTTTCACCCGCTGACCAACACCGCGACGACGGGACTGACACAGGTGGCGTTTCGTCGCTTCCTCGCCGAGATCGGGCGAGAGGCGCTGGTGATCGACTTCGGCTAGGGCCTCTCCCTCCCCTTCATGGGGAGGGACCGCGAGCGACAGCGAGCGCGGGTGGGGCCGGAATGCCGGTGCGCACGGACGACACGGCCCCACCCGGACTTCGCTGCGCTACGTCGTCCCTCCCCATGAAGGGGAGGGAGAAGCGACTTGCCTCCCCCGCCTCTCGCGACCATCTGTCGGCTCTCGCGTTACACGCCGACAGGATGACCCGCCCATGAGCCTTCTCGACCCGACCGCGCCCAAGGACGACGCCGCCAACGACCTGATCAAGGACGGCTCGGATGCCGGCTTCATGGCCGACGTGATCGCCCAGTCGAAAATCCAGCCAGTCATCGTCGACTTCTGGGCGACCTGGTGCGGGCCGTGCCGGACCCTGACCCCGGCGCTGGAAAAGCAGGTCCGCGCGGCGGGCGGGGCGGTCAAGCTGGTCAAGATCGACGTCGACAAGAACCCGGCCTATGCGGGCCAGCTGCGGGTGCAGTCGATCCCGACGGTCTATGCCTTCGTCAACGGCCAGCCGGTGGACGGCTTCCAGGGCGCGGTGCCCGAAAGCCAGATCAAGGCCTTCATCGAGAAGCTGACGGGCGGGGCCTCGGTCAATTCGGACGTCGAACAGCTGCTGGCCCTGGGCGAGGAGTCGCTGGGGCTGTCGGACTTCGGCGGCGCGGCCCAGGCCTATGCCCATGTCCTGACGCTGGAGCCCGAGAATGAGGACGCGATCGCCGGCATGGCGCGGGTCTATCTGGCGGGCGGCGACGCCGACCAGGCGCGCCAGACGATCGCCATGGCCCCGGTCGAGTCCAAGAATCCCACGGTGATCAGCCTGCGAGCCCAACTGGCCCTGGCCTCGGCGGCACCGACCGCCGAGACGGCCCTGCTGGAGGCCCGGTTGCGGGCCGATCCAGGCGACCATCAGGCGCGCTACGACCTGTCGCTGGCCCAGGCGGCGGCGGGCGAGCTGAAGGCGGCCGTCGACAGTCTTCTGGACATCGTCCAGGCGGATCTGGACTGGAACGATCAGGCGGCGAGGAAGCAGCTGCTGGTGGTGTTCGAGGCGGCCGGCCTGTCCTCCGACATCGCCAGGGACGGGCGTCGTCGCCTGTCCTCGATCCTGTTCGCATAAGGGAGGCCGGGCGATGGCGCAGGGCTATGTGAAGGCGGCCGATCTGCCTCAGGTGATCCCGGTGTTTCCTCTGCCGGGGACCATCCTGCTGCCGCGCGGACAACTGCCGCTCAACATCTTCGAGCCGCGCTATCTGAACATGATCGACGACGCCATGGCGGGGGACCGGATGCTGGGCATGATCCAGCCCGTCGGCGGGCCGCGCCGTCTGCCCAGCCTGTCGGCGGTGGGCTGCGCGGGTCGGATCACGACCTTCGCCGAGACGTCCGACGGGCGTTATTTGGTGACCCTGACGGGCGTTTGCCGGTTCCGGGTCGCCTCCGAACTGCCGACCCAGACGCCCTACCGCCAGGTGCGGGCCGCCTTCGCCCCGTTCGAGATGGATCTGACCTCACCGAAAGGCGGCGAGGATTTCGACCGCGAGGCCTTCCTGGCGGCGCTCAGGCTGTATCTGGAGCGACGCCAGCTGGAGATCGATTGGGAGACGGCCGAGGCCGCGCCGCAGGAGGCGCTGGTCAACTCCCTGTCCATGGCGTTGCCGTTCGAGGCGGCCGAGAAACAGGCCCTGCTGGAATCGCCGACGCTGGAAGACCGGGTCGATGTCCTGACCGCCCTGATGCGGATCGACGCCGCCGAGATGGGCGACGGGGACAGCCAGACCTCGATGCAGTAGGCGAGATCGACCATGGGGATGTTGGCGAAGGACCGCTGGGTGCGGATCATCTTGGCTAGCATCGCCTTGCTGGCAGTTCTCTGGGCGTCTTCAAAAGTCTTCGGCCCTTCTGATCTGTCGCTTCTGGGCCAACTTTTCATCGGCCCAGCGATCACAGCCCTGCTCGCCCGATCGTGTTTCGTCTGGGCACGGCTGTTCAAGTCTTGACCCGCTTGGTCATCCTCGGACTTGATCCGAGCATCAGATGCAGAGCGACCTCGTGCGTCGATGAGTGGCAAGGTCGGGGGCCATTGTTTTTGTTTAAGGCGCGGGCGATCCGATCCTCGGATCAAGTCCGAGGATGACGGTGGCGAACTGAACGCTCAGTCCAGGGCGCAGATATCGGGCAGGCCGCGCAGGGTGCCCGCGTGGTCCAGGCCGTAGCCCACCAGGAACCGGTTGGGGGCCTCCCAACCGACGAAGTCGGGCTCGGGCGCGCGGGGCAGGGGCCAGGGCTTCCTCGCGAAGACGCACGTCAGGACCTCGGACGCGCCCGCCTCCTTCGCCAGTCGCACGGCCTCGGCCAGGGACAGGCCGGTATCGAAGACGTCGTCGAGGATCAGCACCTTGCGGCCCTGGAGAGAGCGCTGGAACGGGGCGTAGACGTCGATGCGGCCCCGGCTGGTGGTGTCGTCGCCGTAGGAGGCCAGCCACAGGGCGTCGAATCGGACGTGGCGGCCGACCCGCGAAAGGGCCCGCGTCAGGTCGGCGGCGAACCACAGCCCGCCGGTCAGCAGAACCACCGCCACCGTGTCGTCGTCGATCGCGGGCGCGATGCGGGCGGCGAGGTCGGCGACGACGCGGGCGACCTCGGCCTCGGGCAGCAGGACGGTCGGCGAGGGTGGAGCTTCGGCCATGGGTGGCGGATAGCGCTCTGGTGCCCCCGGTGTCGATAGGGGCGTGCGTCCTTGTCATCCCGGCCGAAGCGTAGCGAAGAGCCGGGACGCGGAGGCAACACCTATCTCGCTCCCGGACGGCCCGCAGGGACGAGCCGGGAGAACGGTTCGACTTGCTCGAACGGCTGGCGTTGGCCCGGCTCGGTGGCCGGGCCGCTTGTGGCAATAGTGCACACGTCCCGGCTCTCCGCTTCGCTGCGGCCGGGATGACAATCGTGCGCAGGGTTCAGGCGCTAGTGGTGTGCGGCCTCGGCGGCGTGATCCGCCTCGGCGATCGGCTGGGCGTCGATCGGCTCTGCGTGGACGGTCGGAGCGGCCTCGATGATGGCCGGGCGCAGGCCGTGGTCGTCGGCGGCGGGCAAGGGGCGGTCGTGGCCGGCCGGGTTGGCCCCCGTGTGATCCTCGCCGTTTGGAGTGGCGGCCGCAGCGTGGGGCGCGGGCGTGCTGCCGACGAAATGCAGGCCGACGTCGACGCCCTTGGCGCCGGGGTCGCGGATCAGGGCGGCGAAGCCCTGGACTCCGCCGGGCAGGACGGGCGCGCCGTCCAGGGTGATGACGGCATGGCCGATTTCGGCCCCGTGATCGTCCAGAAGGGCGACGCGCACCGGTGGCGGCTGAATCTCGCGGCCACGGACGTTCCGCAGGGCGCCGGACACCATGACCATGTCGGGACGATCCAGCACGGCCCTGGCGGTGACCGCCTCGAACTCCAGCCCGGTCGGGTTCACCGGCGTGCCGACCATGGCGTAGGCGGCGGCGGCGCGGGGCCAAAGGTCGACGACCTCGACGCGGAACAGCCAGCTGCCCGCCAGGATGCCGACGAAGACGCTGGCCAGGCCCGCCCAGACCGCGCCGTGAGTCGCCGCGCGGCGGATGCGGCGCTGCTGCTCGGCGCGGGCGCGGAAGGCCTTGGGCAGTTCGGGGGCGGGGGTCTCGGGCGCGACGGGCGGGGCGTCCTCGGTCCCGGTGCGGACGGGTTCGGCGGGCTTGGCGGCGGGGACCGGAGCGGCGGCGGCGCTGAGCGTCAGAGGCTCTTCGGCCGTCGCGTGCCAGATGTGGGCGCAGGACTGGCAGCGGACCTTGCGGCCGCCCGCCGGGATGGCGTCGTCGGGCGCGAAATAGCTGGTGGCGCAGGACGGGCAGGTCAGTATCATGGCCGCTGACTTCGTGAGGCCGATCCCTCGGCCCCCTCCCCTCGGCGCGCTCCCGCGCCGTACCTGACGAACATACGCCGATGCCCCGACCGCGCCGCCCGGCCGCCGATCCCGCGACTTCGCCCGAGACCGTCCGCCTGACGGGCGTGGGATTCGGCTATGCGGAACGGCCCGGCGTGCTTCGGGACATCTCGCTGATTCTGCCTGCGGGCTCTTTCCACTTCCTTACCGGGGCGTCGGGATCGGGAAAGTCGACTCTGCTGCGGCTTCTGACCCTGTCGGAAAGCCCGACCGAAGGACGAATCGCCCTGTTCGGCGAGGATGCGACGGCCGTCACGGCGCGCGACCGGCCGCGGTTTCGACGGCGGATGGGGGTGATCTTCCAGGACTTCCGACTGCTGGACCACCTGAGCGTCTTCGACAACGCGGCCCTGCCGCTGCGCCTGCGCGGCGCGAAGCCGGCCGACTACGGGGCGGACGTGGGGGAGATGCTGGCCTGGGTGGGCCTCGGCGACCGGATCGGCGACCGGCCGACTGCGCTGTCGGGGGGCGAGAAGCAGCGCCTGGCCATCGCCCGGGCGGTCATGAGCCGTCCCGAGCTGATCCTGGCCGACGAGCCGACGGGCAGCGTCGATCCCGCCATGGCCGAGCGATTGCTCAAGCTGTTCCAGTCCCTGAACCGCCAAGGCACCACGGTGCTGATCGCCAGCCATGACGAGGCTCTGGCGCGGCGCTCCGGCGCGCGCTTGCTGAGACTGAACGACGGGCGGCTGGCCTCGGCCCCGGCGACGGCGGCGGCATGATCCGCTGGTCCAATCTGTTCGGGGCGGCGACCGCCGTGATGCCGTCTGCGCGCCCGGAGCGGGACCTGTTGCCGCGTGACGGGGCCGGCGAGCGCTGGCTGGGAGGCGTGATCGCGGTCCTGTGCTTCGTCGCCTGCCTGGCCGGCCTGGGGGCCCTGTCGGCCGAGCGGGCGGCGGGGGGCTGGGCGCGCGAGCTGAGGGGCGAGGCGACGGTGCAGGTCCGGCCCGGCGTGGGCGAAACCGGTGACGCGGCGGCGGCGCGGGCTGCCGAGACCCTGGCGGGTGTATCCGGCGTTGAGGAGGCGGCGGCCATGGACCGGGCGACGGCCGAGCGGCTGCTGCGGCCCTGGATGGGCGAGGCGGCTCTGGCCGACCTGCCCTTGCCGCATCTGGTGACGGTCAGGCTGGACCCCGACGCTCCGGCGAGCGCGCTCGTGCTGGGCCGGGCCCTGGCGGAGGCGGGCATCGACGCGACGGTGGACGACCACAGCCTGTGGCGGGGCGAGGTGGAGCGGTCGGCGGGGGCCGTGACCCTGCTGGCGCTGGCGGCCTTTCTGGCGGTGTCTGGCGCGACGGGCGCGGCGATCGTCCACGCGGTACGGGCGGGGGTGGAGGCCCGCCGCTCGGTGATCGAGACGCTGAGCCTGTCCGGGGCCACCGACGGCGCGGTCGCCTGGCTGTTCCAGCGGCGCTTCGCCCTGCTGGCGCTCGCCGGAGGGGCGGCCGGAACGGCCGTCGCCCTGGTGCTGGCAGGGGGGGTGCGGTTCCTTGGCGGGAGCGAAGGCTTGAGCCCGGCCCTGCCCCTAGCCTGGGGCGATCTGTTGATCCTCTCGCCAACCCCCCTCGTGGCGGCTACGGTGGCGCTTGTCTCGGCGCGGCTGGCGGCGGGGCGGGCGCTCGACCGGCTTGGCGCGCCCGCGTCCGCCGGATAGGGAGAAACGATGAAGTTTCTGGCGCTTGTAGGGATCGTGGCCCTGATCTGGCTGGTGGGGCTGTTCGCCTTCGCCGAGCGGGTGCGCGGCTTCACGCCGACGCCGGAGCCGGAGCGCGCCGACGCCATCGTGGCCCTGACGGGGCCTTCGGCGGAACGGGTCAACGCCGCCATCCGTCTGCTGGAACAGGACAAGGGCGAGCGGGTCCTGATTTCGGGCGTTAACCCCGAGGTCCGCCGCCAGGAACTGCGCGAACTGACGCCGGGCTCCAGCCGTATGTTCAACTGCTGCGTCGACCTGGGGTTCGAGGCCGAGACCACGACCGGCAACGCCGCCGAGATCGCCGCCTGGACCCGGTCCAAGGGCTACGACAGCCTGATCGTGGTGACGTCCGATTATCATATGCCGCGCTCGCTGATGGAGATCCGCAGCGCCGCGCCGGGGGTCGAACTGACCCCTTATGCGGTCGAGACGCCCTCGCTGGACAACTCGCGCTGGTGGCGGGCGGCAGTGACGGCGCGGCGGATGACCCTGGAGTACATGAAGTATCTCGCCGTTCTGGGTCGCGTGACGCTGGATCGCATCACCGGCGAGGGCGCGGAGGCCGAGCCTGCGAGTGACACGCCCGCCGAGGCACCGGCGTCTTGACCACCCTGCGGTCCCTGATCTTCGTCGTCTGGCTGTATGGCTCGATGGTGCTCTATGCCGTCGTGCTGTCGCCCGCGCTGTTGCTGCCGCACCGCTATGCCATGGGGGTGTGCAAGGCCTGGGCGCGCTGCGTCCTGTTCGGCCTGAGATGGATCGTGGGTCTCAGCGTGGAGTTCCGGGGACTGGAGCACCGGCCGGTCGGCGCGGCCCTGATCGCCTCCAAGCACCAGGGCATGCTGGACGTGATCATCCCCTTCGTCGTCCTGGACGACCCCTGCCTCGTGATGAAGAAGGAGCTGGCCGTCCTGCCCTTCTTCGGCTGGTTCGCCCTCAAGACGAACATGATCGTGGTCGACCGCGAGGCGGCGGCCAAGGCGCTCAAGACCATGGTGCGCGAGAGCCGCGAACGGATGGCGGACGGTCGGCCCATCTTCATCTTCCCGGAGGGCACTCGCGCGCCCGTGGGGTCGGTGCCCGACTACAAGCCCGGCGTCGCGGCTCTGTATCGCGACCTGGCCCGACCCTGCACGCCGGTGGCGACCAACGCCGGGCTGTTCTGGCCCGCGCACGGCTTCCAGCGCCATCCGGGTGTCGCCGTCTATGAGTTCCTGCCGCCGATCAAGGCCGACCTGAAGCGCGGGCCCTTCATGGAGGAGCTGGAGCGGCGGATCGAGACGGCGTCCAACAGTCTGCTTCAGGCGGCCGTGCGGCGATAGCGGCTGGGGCTGAGGCCCGTCGCGGCGCGAAAGGCCCGGGCGAACCGGCTGGGGCTCTCATAGCCGACGGCCGCGGCGACGTCGGTGATCGGCTGTCGCGTGTTTTCCAGCAGCTTTCCTGCCACCGTCAGGCGACGCAGGCGGATCCACTCGCCCGGCGGCGCGCCCATGGAGGCCTTGAAGGCGCGCGAGAAATGGAAGGGCGACAGGCCGGCGATCCGCGCCAGTTCGGCCGTGCGGAGCGGCCGGTGCAGGCCGGCCTCCACATGCTCGCGCAGGGCCCCGAGCTGCCGCGCCGTCAGGCCGCCGCGAATGGCGTCGCCCGACCGCGTCCGCGCCGTCCTCACCAGGGTCAGGACCAGGGTCCGCAGGATGCTGGCGTTCAGATCGGCGTCATCCGCCGACGCCGGATTGGCCAACTGCTCGACCAGTCCTGTGATGACGGGATCGACCAGGACCCGCCCTCGCAGCGGAGCCAGGGGGCAGCCCTCGTCGGCGATGCCGAGGGCGAGGAAGGTCTCGATGCCCACGTTCAGCAGAAGGATCTCCTGCGCCGCGTGGGCGGCCAGCACGGCCTCTCCGCCCGCCGGAGCCAGGGTGTAGTAGTCGGGCGCGAGGCAGATCTTCAGCCGGGCGGGGTCGGGCCGATCCATCGACCGTTCGCGCGCGATCAGATTGATCCGAACCGCCAGGGCCATGGCCTCGCCCCGGCCGACGGCGACGGCGCCGGTCGGACGGCTCAGACGACTGAGGGTGGTCCCCGTGCCCAATCCAGCAACATCCAGCCGGGTCCAAGCAGGATCGGGCGCGCGAGGCTCGGCGCTTTGGGCGACGGTCTCGCGCCCGCTCGACGGGTCGTTCACCGGGGATACCGAAGATGCGTCCATCACTGCTCGCCCTCGCCGCCGCCCTGATGCTGGCTTCGGCCGCGACGGCCACGCACGCCCAGAACTCCACAACCCAGAACAGCACGGCTTCCGCCGCGCTCGCAAGTCCGGCGGTCGATGACACGGTTCTGATCTATGTCGATTACGTCACCGGGCTGGATAACCTGATCAACACCATCCCCCGCGCCCAATTCCGCAACAACATCACCGCCTTCGCCAAGTTCAATCCGCTGTTCGAGGTGCCGACCGTCGTGCTGGGCGAGGAGAACGACTACTACGGCACCTTCCTGCCCGAGGTCGCCGAGCACGTGACCCACGACATCCACCGCTTCAACCGGACCCAGGTGTCTGGATACACGCCGGAGGTGGCGGCCTGGCTGGCGTCGACAGGGCGCAAGACGGTGGTGATCGGAGGCATCTCGATCGACAACTGCACCTTGCACACCACGCTGGATCTGCTGAGGGCCGGTTACAAAGTCTATGTCATCACCGACGTCTCGGGCTCCAACAGCCCGATGGCCGAGGCCGACGCCATCCAGCGGATGCGCGACGCCGGGGCGGTGACGGGGGGCTGGCTGTCGATCCTGACCGATCTGGGCAAGGACTTCGCCGATCCGCAGTATGGCCGGGGCATGATGGACATCATCCAGGCCCACTGGCCCGCCTCGACCATCGGCACGGTCAGCGACAGCACCCCGGACGGCCACGGCCTGCAGCTGCCCGCCGGACGCTGAGCCCACTCACCAGCGGAAATAGCGGCCCAGTGCGGCCGTGCGACCGGCGTTCCTCAGGGCGAAGACAGTCTTGAGGAACGCCTGCATGGCGCCCCCGATCACGGGCCACTGGCCGACCTTGCCGATCTGCAGCCCCATCCGCTTCAGCCCCTGGATGATGGGCGAGTCCTCGTAGCGATAGTCCCGGACCTCGATGGCGTCGTCGCGATTGCGGGTCGGGACCGAGGCGAGGCCGGCGAGCCGCCGGTCCACGTTGAAGGCCACGATGGATTCGTAGAAGGCCACGCTGAACACCGTCTCCTCGCGGGGTCGGTCGGCGAGGTCGCTGAAGCGGTGGTTGATGCCGTCCACCATCGCCTTGGCCCAGGAGACGAAGGACCGGGAGGAGGGGCCGCCGAAATCGGACTGGTAGGAGGTGTGGGTATCCTCGACCACCACCAGTCCCCCGTCGACGATGGCCGGCAGGACGCTGTCGACCGTGACGATCTGCTGCTCGAAGGTGTGGCCCCCGTCGTCGAGGAAGACGTCGATCGGTCCGATCGAGGCGAGAACGTCGCGCCAGAAGGCGGGGTCTGACTGATTGCCGATATGGATCTCGAAGCCGTCGGCCTCCAGCCGGCGCGCCTCGGGATTGAAGTCCACGCCGATGATGCGCGCCTGGGGCCCGAAATACTCGCGCCACATCAGCAGCGACCCCCCGTTGAACACCCCGACCTCGACGAAGGTGATGGGCCGGCCGACGTAGGGCGCGAACAGCCGGTCGTAGACGGGGAAATAGGTCGAGTGCTTGAAGCTGAGCCGGGGGCTGTTCCGGTAGGCGGCGTAGGTCGACTTCAGCCCCGGCGTTTCCACGATCAGCCGGCCGCGAACTCGCTGAGCGCGTCGATGACGGCGCGGTTCTGGTCCTCGGTGCCCACGGTGATGCGCAGGCCGTCATGGATGCCGTAGCCGCCGACGGCGCGCACGATGATACCCTTGGAATTCAGATAGGCGTTGGCGGCTGCGGCGTTGCGCTTCTCGTCTTTGAACAGCACCAGGATGAAGTTGCCCGCGCTCGGCAGGACTTCGAAGCCGAAGCCCCGGATGGCCTGGGTCAGGCGCGGCCGCCAGGTCTGGATCAGGTCGCGCGAGGCCTTCTGGTGCGCCTCGTCCGCCAGGGCCGCGGTTGCGGCCTCGATGCCGGGCACCGAGACGTTGAAGGGCAGGCGGATACGGTCGATGGCCTCGGCCACCGCCAGCGGCGCATAGCCGAAGCCGATCCGCAAACCGCCCAGGCCGTGGATCTTGGAGAAGGTGCGGGTGACGACGACGTTGGTCGCCTCGCGGGCCAGGGGGAAGGCGGTCTCCCAGTCCGGCTCGGTGACGTATTCGGCATAGGCCTCGTCGATGACCAGCAGGATGTGGGCCGACAGGGCCTCGTGCAGGCGGCGGATCTCCTCGGCGGCATTGTGGCTGCCGGTCGGGTTGGACGGGTTGGAGACGTAGACGATCTTCGTCCGCTCATCGACCTGGGCCAGCAGGGCGTCGACCTCGGCCTTGTAGCCGGGCTCGGGGGCCAGCTTGACCTCCGCCTCGCAGCCGAGCGCGGAGATGCGATAGGCGAGGAAGCCGTACTGGCCGGTGACGATGTTGTCGCCGGGCGTCAGATAGGTCTGGTTCAGAAGGGCGAAGACCTCGTCCGAGCCGTTGCCGAAAATCAGGCGGTCAGGCTCCAGCCCGTGGTGCTCGGCAACGGCGGCGCGCAGCTTGGTCGCCCGGCCGTCCGGATAGATGTGGATGTTGCGGATCGCCGCCTCATAGGCCGCGCGGGCCTTCTCGCCGGCGCCCAGCATGTTCTCGTTGGACGACAGCTTCATCGGCTCGGCGATGCCGGCCAGGGCGGACTTGCCGCCCACATAGGGGGCGATGTCGAGGATGCCGGGCTTCGGCTGGGGGGCGGCCTGGGTCATTGGGGCTTTCTCAGTAGACGGGCGCTGACCCGATCACACCGGACAGCGCGCCGGGCGCCTGATGCAGCCGCCCGTCCTCGGGCTGCACATAGCCCGCGATGGCGTAGAGCTTCAACCCGCCCGCCTTCGTCATCAGCGTCGCCACGAGCCCCAACGCCGCCAGATCGGACCGGATGCGGGTGTCGGCGAGGGGGCTGTCGGTGACCCAGAAGGTGCGATCGTCGCCTGTGGGGCCGGACGGCTCGACCGAGACCAGCAGGGCGCGGGGCAGGCCGGCGCGGTCGTCGGGCAGGGCCTCGACGACGCGCAGGTCGGGTCGGGCGAGGAGCCGCCCCCACCAGGGCCGGTCGCCCAGATCGATAAGGGCGAACACAGAGGGGTCAACCCGTCCCAGCGCCGTCTCGGCGTCCGCGACGGGCGTGGCCGCGCCCCAGCGGTCGGCGGCGAGCACCGCCGAGAGCGGGCCCGATGCGACGAAGCGGCGACCACCCGCGACTTCCATCCGGCCGTAGACGGCGCGGAGGATCCGCGCTTGCAGCGGATCGGCACCACGTAGGGCCTCGCGCAGAGCGAGCGCCTGAGCGTCGGCCCGGCCGTGCGGACCGGCGGCGATGCGGGCGGCCATTGCGTCGACCAGGGCCCGGTCAAGCGCCAGTCGCCGGGCATCCAACTCGGGCTCTTCCAGCATCAGAACAGCTTGGGCGCGGGAGCCAGAGGGAAGGGGCCCAGGTAGGTCCGGCCGTCGCGGAAGATGATGTTCAGGTCAACGTCCTCGCCGCCCTGGATCGCGCCGGCCGCCGCCGCGCCAGCCGCGCCCGCCCGATTGACCGCCCCACCCTGCGATCCCGCCAGCCCTGCGATGGCGGCCATGGGGCGCTGGGCCTGGAGCGCAACGGTGCCCTCAAGCCGCCCGTCGGGGGTGGCGGCCAGGACGTCGCTGGCCAGGGTCGCGCGGCTGTCGCCCGCCGAGACCTCGCCCCGCACGGCGGTGAAGCGCCCGCCCGCGCGGGTCCAGGCGGAAAAGACGCCGGCGGCGTCGGCACCCCGGAGCCGGTCGGCGTCCTCGACTACCGTCTCGATCTGCAGGGTCAGCTTGCCGTTCCGCGCCATGCCCTCGACCGGGCCGCCGGGGCGTCCTTCGGCGTCGATCAGGCGGAACAGGACATCGACGCTGTTCTCGACCCCGTCGGTTCCTGCCGGGGCCAGGTGGGGGCGCAGGTAGGCCTCGATCCGTTCGGCGCGCGAGATCGGAAAGACCTCGGCGTCGCGGTGCGCGATGAAGGTGGCGTCCGCCAGTTCGATGGCCAGGTTGGGCCAGCGCTGGGTCAGGCCGCTGACGCTGGCGCGGATGACCCGCCCCCCGATCGCCACATCGCCTTTACCCGCCCGCGTCAGGACCAGGCCGTCGCCCGCGACCAGCACCCATTTGTCTGGGTTCCAGGCATTGGCCTCGGCCGCCAGATCGGGGGCGGCAAGGGCGTGGCCGGAGGGTGCGGTGATGCGGACGTTCTCAGCCTCGACCTGGACGCGGAACGGCCAGCCGGTCGTGGAACGGCCGGAATAGGCGACCTCCCAGCCGGCGGCGCGCATCGCCTCGATCCGGGTATCCAGCCGCTCGCCCACCTGGCCCGCCAGAACGAACCACCAGACCGACCAGGCCACCAGTGCGATCAGGAACAGGCCGATGGGGGCGAACAGGCCGGAGCGCTTGTGACGGGGAGGAGATGGGTCGGTCATGGTCGCTCGTTACAGCATGCGCGTGGCGAAATCAGCGCCGACAAAACCCTGTCCCTCTAGGAGAGGGACAGGAAATCCCGCGTCATCTCGATCGCCTCGACGAGGCTCATGCGCAGGACCTCGGTGCCCGGTGGCAGGGCGGCGAACAGGCGGGTGGGGGTGGCGGCGTCCAGCATGACGAAGACGCCCCGGTCGTCGGCGCGGCGGATCAGGCGGCCGAAGGCCTGGGCGATGCGGGCCCGGGCCAGGGCGTCGTCATAGCCTTTGGCCCCGAACTTCTCGCGCCGGGCCTTGTGCAGCAGGTCCGGACGCGGCCAGGGGACGCGGTCGAAGGCGAGCAGGCGAAGCGACCGCCCGGGCACGTCCACGCCGTCGCGGACGGCATCGGTGCCGAGCAGGCAGCTGTCCTGTTCGGCGCGGAAGATGTCGACCAGGGTGCCGACCTCCAGCGGATCGACGTGTTGGGCGTAAAGCGGGATCTGGGCCTTGGCGAGGTCGGGGCCGAGGCGTTCGTAGACGGCCTTCAGCCGGCGGATGGCGGTGAACAGACCCAGGCCCCCGCCACCGGCCGCCAGGAACAGCTCTCGCATCGCGGCCGCCGTCTGGCGCGGGTCGTCCTTGGCCACGTCGTTGACGACGATGACGCGGCTGTTGGCGGCATAGTCGAAGGGGCTCTCGACCTTCAGCGTGCGGGCCGGCTCGATCAGGCGGGCGGCGCCGGTGCGCATCCGGGCCATGCCGAACAGGTCGCCGCCGCTGGCCTCGGCGATGGGGTCGGACAGGGTGGCTGAGGTCACCAGGACGCCGTGGGCGGGCAGGATGACGGCGGCCTCCAGCGGCACAGTCGGGTCGATCCAGTGACGGCGGAGCGCCACGTCGTGGATGCGGCCGAAGGCGGTCTCGACCGACAGCCAGTCGACGAAGTCGGGGTCGGGTTCGTCGCCGCCGTCCTGAAGCGCGGCCAGCATCGAGCGCCAGCCGGGCAGGGTCATGCGGGCCCGGCGGTCGAGACCGCGTAGCGCGCCTTCGATGCGGGCGCGGGCCGAGCCATCGAGTTCGGAGGCCTCGTCGTCGAGGATGTCTTCCAGATGGCGGGCGAGGGCCAGCAGGGGAGCCTCGACGGCGGCGAGCGCCTGGGCGGCCCCGCGCGCGGTTTCCAAAAGGGGCTCTGTCGCGGGGCGGACGGCGCATTCGGTGCCGAACTCCGAACTGGCGGACGAGGCGGCCTCGGAGGTGCGGGCGCGAATCTGTTCCAGCGCGGCCATCAGGAACTGTTCGATCGGGCCGACGGGGTTCACCTCGCCACTGGGAGGCGCGATGCGGCCGGATATGCCTTCGCCCGGCAGGGCGGCGGCGGCGCGGATGGCGTCCTGAAGCGCCTTCGCCGCAGCCTCGTTGTCGGCGCAGAGGTCTCCCAGCCGCTGTTCGAGACCCCGGCCGCGACGCCCGCGACCCTCCGGCCCCCGGATCCAGCGGCGCAGCTCGGCCGCCTCCTGACCCGACAGGCAGGCGGAAAAGGCGCTGTCGGCGGCGTCGAAGAGGTGGTGACCCTCGTCGAAGACGATGCGCTTGAGGGCGGCGGTCTCTCCGTCCTGCTTCAGGCCCCGGGCGGTTCGGGCGCCGTCGAAGGCGGCCTGTGTCATGACCAGGGCGTGGTTGGCGACGACCAGATCGGCCCTGCGGCTGGCGCGGATGGTCTTTTCGACGAAACAGGTGCGGTAGTGAGGGCAGGCGGCGTGGACGCATTCGCCGCGCCGGTCGACGAGGTTGCCCGCGCTGGCCTGGGCGCTGGGGCCGACCGCGAACAGGCCGGGCAGCCAGCCGGGGAAGTCGCCGCCGGTCATGTCGCCGTCGCGGGTGTGGAGCGCCCAGCGGCTGGTGAGCGCCAGGCCGATCAGGTCGCCGTTCCCCAGCTGGGCCGCCTGGACCATGTCCTGGAGGTTTAGCAGGCAGAGGTAGTTCTCGCGTCCCTTTCGGACCACGGTCTTCTTTCGGCGTTCGACAGGGTCGGGCCACAGGGCGGCGCTCTCGCGGTCGATCTGGCGCTGGAGGGCGCGGGTGTAGGTCGAGACCCAGGCGGCGCCCTGATTGCGCTCGGCCCACAAGGAGGCGGGGGCGAGGTAGCCGAGGGTCTTTCCGGTGCCGGTGCCGGCCTCGGCCAGCAGCATGCGGGGGCGGCCCTCCTCGTTGCGGGGCGAGAAGGCGTAGGCGGCCTCGGCCGCATAATCGGACTGGGTCGGGCGGGTTTCGTCGAGGCCGGACGCCTGGAGCAGCTTCTCGAGCCGGATGCGGGCGGATTCGCTGTCGACCGGGGCCGAGCCCGCCTCCCCCCGCGGGGCCTCGTCCTCCCACTCCGGCAGGCGGGACCAGGCGTCTAGGCCCGAGCCGCGATGCTGGCGTTCGCGGAGGGGCGCGGTTTGCAGCGCGCCCGACACCCGCCAGGCCCAGCTCCAGCCGGCGCGCCCCAGCGTCTCGGCGAGGGTGAAGGCGTCCTCGCGGCGGGGATAGGCAAGGCCGGCGAGTTCGCGCAGGAGGGTGGCGGCGGCGTCACGCAGGGCGGCGGCCTGAGCCTCGGCCCCCTTGGGTTCGGCCATGCCCAAGGCGAGGGCGAGGCCCGAAGGCGACGGCGCGCAGAAAGTGGCGGGACGGACGAAGGCCCACAGCTCCAGCACGTCCAGCAGATCGGCGGATCGGGGCGGCGGGGACAGGCCGAGGCGGCGGGCGGTCAGGCTGGCGTGGGCCACCAGCACCGGGCCGCCGGTGAAGACGCCCTCGGCAGCCCCTCGCCCGATCTTCCTGGCCCCCTCGTCGTCGCAGATCGCGCCGGCCCCGGGCGGCACGGCGAGGGCGGCGGGCAGGGCCAGCCAGGGCTCGCTGCCGGTCAGGCTGCGGGGGGCGATGACGGATTCGTCGGACACCTCCGACAGATAGCGTCTGACAGGGTGAAACGGAACGGGAACATGCTATATCGCGAGGGTGACGCCTTCCGCCGCCAGTCTGCCGCCCCTGTTCGCCGACTGGTTCGCCTCGCGAGGGTGGTCGCCGCGTCGGCATCAGCTGGAGATGATCGCGGCCGCCGAGGCCGGATCACACGCCCTTCTGGTGGCGCCGACGGGGGGCGGCAAGACGTTGGCGGGGTTCCTGCCCAGCCTGATCGATCTGGCGGAGCGGGGGCCGAGGCCCGAGTTCGGGCCGGGGTCGGGCATCCATACACTCTATGTCTCACCGCTGAAGGCGCTGACGACGGACGTCGAGCGCAATCTGATGACGCCGATCCGCGAGATCGGGTTGAACATCCATGTCGAGAGCCGCACGGGCGATACGAAGCAGTCCAAGAAGCAGAGGCAGAGGGACAATCCGCCCGACATCCTGCTGACCACGCCCGAGCAGCTGGCCCTGTTCTGCGCCTGGGGCGGGGGGCGGGCCTATTTCGCCGACCTGAAATGCATCGTGCTGGACGAGGTGCACGCCATCTGGTCGGGCAAACGGGGGGATCTGCTGAACCTGGCGCTCGGGCGGCTGCAGAGCTTTTCGCCGGGGCTGCGAAGGGTGGCGCTGTCGGCGACGATCGATGACCCGAAGCTGATCGCGGAGTGGTTGGCGCCGGCGGGAGCCGACGTGGCGATGGTCAAGGGCGACCCCGGCGCGGCACCGGTGATCGACGTGCTGGTCAGCGAGGGCCGCGTGCCATGGGCGGGGCACACCGGCCAGCACGCCATCCCCGAGGTCTATGCCGCCATCCAGCGGGCCAATCTGGCGCTGATCTTCGTCAACACACGCTGGCAGTCCGAGTTCGTGTTCCAGCAGCTTTGGGCGATCAACGACGAGAACCTGCCGATCGGCCTGCATCACGGCTCGCTGGCGGCGGAGCAGAGGCGCAAGGTCGAGGCGGCGATGGCGCGGGGCGATCTCCGGGCCGTCGTCTGCACCTCGACGCTGGATCTCGGCATCGACTGGGGCGACGTCGATCTGGTGATCCAGATGGCGGCACCGAAGGGATCGAGCCGCCTGGTGCAGAGGATCGGGCGCGCCAATCACCGGCTGGACGAACCCAGCCGCGCCCTGATGGTGCCGGCCAGCCGGTTCGAACTGCTGGAATGCCAGGCGGCGAAGGAGGCCGTGGCCGACAACGCCTTCGACTGGGAGCCGCGCCATACCGGCACCTTGGATACGCTGGCCCAGCACATCATGGGCGTGGCCTGCTCCGAGCCCTTCGACATGGATGATCTGTATGCGGAGATCACTGGCTGCGCGCCCTATCGCGCCCTGACCTATGAGGCTTTCGAGGAGGTGGTCGATTTCGTCGCCACCGGCGGATACGCGCTGCGGACCTATGACCGGTTCGCCCGGATCGTGCGGAACGCCGACGGGAAGTGGACGGTCCGGAACGCCATGATCGCCCAGCGTCACCGGATGAACGTCGGGGCGATCGTCGCGGCCGGGACGCTGAACGTGAAGGTCGCCTCGCGGCGGGGCGGGGCGTCCAAGCAGTTGATCGGCGGCCGCAAGGTCGGCGAGGCCGAGGAGTGGTATTTCGAACAGCTGAGCCCCGGCGACACCTTCATCTTCGCGGGTCAGGTCTGGGCGTTCCAGGGCATCAGCGGCATGGACGCTCTGGTGACCCACGCGACGGGGAAGGACCCCAAGATCCCGTCCTGGGGCGGGGCGCAGTTTCCGCTGGGGACGTCGCTGGCGGTGCGGGTCCGGGCGATGATCCAGGACCGCGATCACTGGCGCGTCCTGCCGCCCGATGTGCAGGAATGGCTGGAGCTGCAGGACCAACGCAGCCTGATCCCCGATGCCGACAGCCTGCTGGTCGAGACCTTTCCGCGCGGAAGCCGCCACTTCCTGATCGCCTATCCGTTCGAGGGGCGGATCGCGCATTCGACCCTGTGCATGCTGCTGACGCGCCGGCTGGACCGGCTGGGCGTCGGACCGCTGGGGTTCGTGGTGACGGACTATTCGCTGGCGATCTGGTCGATCCGGCCGATGGACGGGCTCGACTGGGATGCCCTGTTCCAGCCCGACATGCTGGGCGACGATCTGGAGGCATGGCTGGAGGAGAGCTTCATGATGAAGCGCACCTTCCGCAATTGCGCCCTCGTTTCCGGCTTGATCGAGCGGCGACAGCCGGGGGCCGAGAAGACGGGCCGCCAGGTGACCTTTTCGACCGACCTGATCTACGACGTGCTCCGCCGCCACCAGCCCGATCACCTGCTGCTGAGGACCGCCCGCGCCGATGCCGCGTCGGGTCTGCTCGACGTCGCGCGGCTGGGTCAGCTGCTGACGCGGATCGCGGGCCATATCCGCCATGCGCCGCTGGAGCGGGCCTCGCCGTTCAGCGTGCCCGTGCTGGTGATGATCGGGCGCGAGCGGGTGGGGGGCGACGCGGCCGACATGATCCTGGAAGCCTCGGCCCAGGAGCTGATCGACGAGGTCATGGAAGACGCGCCGCCCGAACTGATGGGGGCGGCGTGAACGCGGCGTTGAGAGAGACCCTGACCCCGGCGCGGCGGCCCTGCGGCTCGCTGTCGGTGCGGGTGATGGGGGAGCTGTGCGTGCTGCGGTGTTCCGGGGCGCTGTGGCTCCCCGCCCACGGGACCTTGGTGGCGGGCGACCTGCATCTGGAGAAGGGCTCGGCCTATGCGGCGCGGGGCCAGATGCTGCCGCCCTACGACAGCCGGGCGACGCTGGACCGGCTGGAGTCGGAGATCGCCGAGCTTGAGCCGGAGCGGGTCGTTCTGCTTGGCGACAGCTTCCACGACAGCCGCTCGGTCGGGCGGATGGCGGACGACGACCGGACGCGGCTGGACCGGCTGGCGGAGGGCCGGGACTGGGTCTGGCTGGAAGGCAACCACGACCGCGAGGCCCTGACGGTCGCGGATATGGATGCTGTGTCGAGGCTGCCGGGACGGGTGGTGCGGGAGATGGCGCTGGGAGATCTGTTCCTGACGCACGAGCCGGAGGGGGCACCGAAGCCGGGCGAGGTGGCGGGCCACCTGCATCCCTGCGCGCGGGTGGTGGCCCATGCGCGGATGGTCCGGCGGGCGTGTTTCGTAACGGACGGGCGACGGCTGATCCTGCCCGCTTTCGGGGCCTTCACCGGCGGGCTGAATGTGCTCGATCCGGCGATCGCGGGACTGTTCGAGGCCCCGCCGATGCTGGGGGCCCTGGGCCGCGACCGGGTCCATGCCCTGGCGTGGGGCAGCCTGGTTTAGCCGACGACGACCGCGAGGATCAGCGAGAGGACGGCCCCGACCGTGGCGGTCGTGCGCAGCGCGGGATACCAGGCCGGCGGGCGGCGACGGTCCCACAGCCACATGAGACTGAGGCCCATCGCCAGCAGCGTCAGCCGGACGGGATGGGGCAGGCCGAGCGGCAGCAGCGCCGCCCAGGCGACGAGGGCGGGCAGGTTGCTGAGGATCAGCGTCGCCGGATCGGGCGCGCCGGACGCCAGTGCGGCTCCCCATCGCGTGCCGCCGAGGAACGACAGGATCACCGCGCCATAGGCGATCAGGGCGGTGAGCCACGCGTCGACATCCGGTCCGCCGAGCGCGACCATGGCCGTGCAGCCGACGAACGGGATCAATCCCGCCAGCGCCAGGGCCCAGGCGGTCGTCTTCGCCCGATCCATCATCGTCTCCCCAGGACGCGACTGGCCAGATAGCCGATGCCCGCCGCCAGCAGGACGCAGAGGACGCCATAGGTCCAGGGACGGCGGTGGGCGAACTCATAGACGTCACGCTCGAACCCGACCTTCTCGACCCGCAGCGTCAGGTTGGACACGCCCGCCGGCTGGCCGTCGCGGAACAGCCAGACCTCGGCATGGTATTCGCCCGTCGGGGCGGTGGCCGGCAGCTCGACCTCGGCGCGGAACAGGCCCCGGTCGACGAAGGTCACGCCGTCGGGATCGGTGTTGTAGAGGGCTGCGGCCTCGCGCAGCCGGATCACGGCGCGGCGCCAGTCGAGGTAGTCCTCGCCCAGGCGGCTGATGACCACGTCGCGCACGCCGTAGCGGGTGACGGTTCGGCTTTCCTCGGGAGCATCGATGCGCAGGTGATCGACGCCGACGCCGAGCCGCCGCAGCTGGCCGAAGCCCGCGATGTCCGACAGGGGCCGGGTCGAGGCGGTCATGTAGAAACCGGGGGCACCCTCGAACAGGACCGGGCGGCTGTTCAGCCAGACGCCGAGGTTGCGGGTCTTCTTGACGAGACGGACCGGGGCGTCGGGACCGCGCACCACGACGACCACGTCGGTCGGGTCATCGGTCGGGTTGAACACCGCGCCGTAGAGAACGATCGAGGCGCCCCGGAAGCGGGAGTCGACCTCGACCTGGGCGCTGGTCAGGGCGGCGGCGACGCGCAGGTCGGCGGTGGTGCCGACCGACCGCTCTGGCGCGGGGGCCTCTACGGCCGGGGGCGGTGGGGGCGGGGCCTGGATCATCCGTCCGCGATCCCCGGCGCGATCAGAAAGATGTCGGAGGGCCGCACGAACAGCTCCAGCCCCATCTGGATGCCGACCAACAGGACGATCAGGCCGAGCGCCGCCCGCAGCACGTCGGCCTTGAACCGGCTGGCATAGCGCGCGCCCATCTGGGCTCCCACCACGCCGCCGAGCAGGAGCAGGGTCGACAGGACGACGTCCACCGTCTGGTTCCGCCCAGCCTGGAGCACGGTGGTGATGGCGGTGGTGATGATGATCTGGAACAGGCTGGTACCGACCACCACGCCGGCCTTCATGCGCAGGGCATAGAGCATGGCCGGGACCAGGATGAAGCCGCCGCCCACTCCCATGATGGCCGACAGGATGCCGGCGAAGATGCCCAGGCCCAGCGGCGGGATAGCCGAGATGTAGAGGCCGGATTTCGGAAACCGGACCTTCCACGGCAGGCCATAGAGCCACAGCGGTCGACGGCGTTCCTTGTGCGGGGCGACTTCGCCGCGAACGCGGCGCAGGATCTCGGTCAGGCTTTCGTAGAGCATCAACAGGCCGATGGCGCCGAGGAAGACGAGGTAGGAGACCGAGACCACCAGGTCGGCCTGACCCAGCAGGCGCAGGTAGCGGAACAGCTCCACCCCGCCGATCGCCCCGATGGCCCCGCCCGCGGCCATGATGGTGCCCATGCGGAAGTCGACCGCACCCTGGCCCGCATAGCGGATGACGCCCGAGGTGGAAGAGGCGACGACGTGGCTGGCCTGGCTGGCCACCGCCACGGTCGGGGGGATGCCGAGGAAGATCAGCACCGGCGCCATCAGGAAGCCGCCGCCGATGCCGAACAGGCCCGAGACGAAGCCGACCACCGCCCCCAACAGGATCAGGAGCGGCCAGTTCACCGATACCTCGGCGATCGGCAGATAGATCTCCAAAGGGGCGGGCCTTCGGCTGGAACAAGAACGCTAGACGCCGGAAGGCGAGCGCGGGTGTCTTAACGTCGGACGGCCTTGCGGACCACCCGTTGAGCGCCTCAGGCGAGCGGTTCCAGGGCGAAAGCCTCGGCCTGGGCGCGGGCGGTCTGACGGGCGGCGGCCGGGATCGTCGGGCTGAGCCGGTCGACGGCAGACTGGGCCTGGGGATCGCCGGCGCGCGCCGCGATCAGGTACCAGCGGTAGGCCTGGGCCGGATCGGGAGCGATACCTTCGTCGCCATTCTCGTATATGCGGGCGACGTTGTATTGGCTGTCGACCAGACCCTGGTCGGCCGCCTGTTTGAGCCAGTTCAGAGCCTCGGCGCGGTCGCGTTCGCCCCCGACGCCGTCGAACAGATACATGCCATAGGCGTGCTGGCCGCGCGCGTCGCCTCCTTCTGCCGCCCGGCGCGCCCACAGGCGGCTTTCGGCCTCATCGACCTCCAGTCCCGCCTCGCCAGTCTGATAGAGGCCCGCCAGCTTCAGTTGGGCCTGGGGCTCGCCCAGGTTGGCGGCGCGAGTCAGGGTCTCGATCCCGGAGGGATCATCGCGGTCCAGTTGTTCGACGGCCTGGGCGTACAGGGTCTGGGCCTCGGTCAGGTCGGCCGGGGCGGCGTCGATCGGGGCATCGCCGGTCGGCAGGATGGCCAGGGCGGCGAGAGGCCCGGAGCCCGCCTCGTTCGGGGTGGCCCCGCTCAGAACCTGACCCAGGTCGGCGACGTCATAGCCGGTCAGCCGGCCGGTGGCGTACAGGCCCCCGACCACGGCCATGCCGGTGATCGAGGCGATGAAGGTCTTCTTGACCGTGCCGTCGCGCTGGGCCTGCTTGTCCAGCCGCTCCTGCAGCCGCGACTTGCCGCCCTTCTTGAGACCGAGGCCGAACGAGACGCGTGGGGCGGCCGGGGCGGCGGCCGCAGGTTCGTTCATGGCGGCCCGCGCGGCCTGGATGGCATCACGGGTCGAGGCCGCGCGACCGGCGGCGGCACCCGAAGCCATGGAGGCGCGGAGGCGGCGAGGATCGACGAACTCGGTCTCGGCTGCGTAGTCGTCGGGCCCGCCGTCGAAGGCTTGCGCGTCGAGGGTCTGGCCTTCGATCACACGGTCCGGCGTCGCGGCCATGGCGGCATAGGAGGCGGGCGCGGGTTCGATCTCGGCGATGGCGTCCAGGGCGTCGGACACATCGGCGCCGCCGAAGCTGCCGAACGCACCGCCCGCGGCACCGAACGGCGCAGGTTCGGAGGCCGGTTCGATGCGGCGGGGCAGGGCGTCGAAACTGTCGGACGGCGGCTCGGTGGGGTCCTCCGGCGCGGCCGGGAACGGCTCAAGGTCCGCCGACAGCGGATCGATCGACCAGCCGTCGACAGGCGTATCGGCCGCCGCGAAGTCGGGCTCGCCCGGAAAGGCGGTAGAGCGCCAGTCGGGCTGGGCGAAGTCTCCGGCGCGGGGCGACGGGACCGGATCGGGGGTCGCGGGGGCCGGCTGGGCCAGCCGCTGGTCCAGGCTCTCTCGAGCTTCGGCCAGCAGCGCGGCGGTGCGCTCCTCCGACAGGCGCATCCGCTCGGCCAGTTCGCCCGAGGCGCGGTCGTAGCGCTGCTCGATGCGCTCCGAGCTCTCGCCAAGACGACGGCCGATGTCCTCCAGCGCCTGGGCGGATTTGCGTTCCGACTGGGCGATCCGGTCGGCCAGACGGTCCGAGATACGGGTGATCTCGGTGCCCAGCTTTTCCAGGGCGATGGCGTTCTGGTCCTCGGCGCGGGTCAGGCGGTGTTCGATCGCCTGACCATAGCGACCCATGTCGTGTTCGATCTTCTCGGACACGGTCTTGGTGAGGGCGGCCTCGAACTTGTCCAGGCGGGCCCCGCCGGCGGTCTCGATCCGGTCGACCCGGCCGTCCAGGTTCTGGGCGATGCGCAGCACCTCGCGGCCCATGGCGTCGATGCCCTGGGCCGAGCGTTGTTCGGCGGCGCGAGCCTGTTCGCCGAGCGACTGGACCGCCGCCTCGATGCGGGTCATCCGGCCTTCGCTCTCGGCCGTTTCCAGCCGGCGCATCATCTCGGTGCGATTGGTCTCGACCTGACGGGACAGGGTCTCGGCCAGCTTCTCGAAGCGGGCGGCTTCGCGGGCGCTTTCGGGCTCGACGCGGCTTTCGGCAGCGCGCAGGCGCTGGTCCAGCCCGGCGAAGGCGCGCTCGAGGCTCTTGAGCGCCTGGGTGGTCTGGCCCTGGGCGGCGTCCAGTCTCTGGCCGACCTGGGCCAGCAGTTCGGTGCCCGCGCCGCCGCCAGCGGCCTTCTCGACCGCTTCGATGCGCTGAATCAGGGTCTGCGAGCCGGCCCGCTGGCGTTCCTCGATGTCGTAGAGGCGGCTGGTCAGGGCGGCGACGGCGGTGTCGGTCTTTTCGAAGCCCTCCAGCTTCTGACGCGTCTCGGCGAAGCCCGTGCGCTGGCGCTCCTCCATGTCGTAGAGACGCCCCGCCAGGGTGCCCAGCGCCTGCTCGACCTTGGACAGGGTCTCGGCGGACTTGGGCCCGACCTCGCGTTCGAAGGCGCGCAGACGGCGGTGGCCTTCCTTCAGCTCGTCGGAGATGTCGTCGATGCGACGGGCATGAACCCCGGCCTGCTGGTCCTGGGCCTCCAGCCGGCGGACCAGACCCGACACCGCCTGATCGACGCCCTGGATGGCGATGGTCGAGCGACGCTCGGCGGCCTCCAGCCGGGCGGCGATGGCGTCGACGGAGGCGGCCACGCGCTGCAGCGTGTCGTCGGAGGACGAGGCGCGGTAGCCGCGACCCTCCATCTCATAGGCGTCGTCGAGGCGGCGCGAGCGGCCCCGGCGTTCGAAAGACTCAGAGGCGTGAGGACGTCGCGGCAGCGGCTGGACGCCGTCATCCTCGTCGCCGTCCTCCATGATCATGGTGTTGAGCCATTCGCCCAGCGTCATGCCTGAGCGGCGCGCCAGATCCTTGGCGACCTCGCGCGCCTTCGGGTCGATCCCCTTGACGCTCCAAGGCGCTGCGGCGGCTGCGCTCACTGATTCGGCTCCCGACCCATGTGCGGAACGCTAGTCGCCCATATCCGGGGTGTAAACGGCACGTTAACCCCAACATCTAGACGGTTGCCCAACTTCCTGTGGACAGCGCGATCCGCCCGTCCTGTCTGACCGGTTCGTGGTTAACGACCGGTGAAGATTAACCTGTTCGAAAGGGTCTCGCCTTGCGTCGGCCGGGCTGCGCCCGCACATGGCCGGGATGAGCCTGACCTTGACCCTGTGCCTACTGATCGCCGCCGGAAGCCTCGGCGGCTATGCGGGTTGGCGCGGAGCCCAGCCCGTAAACCTGGCCCGGCCGCGCCTGGTGCCGTGGCGGTTCGTGATGCTGCTGTGTGCGGCGTTCGGCTTTCTGCTGCTGATCCATCTGGCCGCCCTGTTCGGCGTCGTGAAGCCGCAGGCCTGAGCCGGGACGGAACGAGCCGGCGACTGGGCGGTTGATAGGGGCGAACCTCAAGCCGAGCAGGAGCCTCCCCATGGCCGACGACATCCTCAACCCCGCCGACGCCGAAAAAGCCTTCTGGCATGCGCTGGAAAAATCCAACACCGGCATGCTGGGGCTCGACCAGCCCGGCTATCACGCCCAGCCGATGACGGCCTTCCGCGAGCCGGAGACCGGCACGATCTGGTTCTTCACCCGCGACGACACCGACCTGGCCAAGGACGCCGGCATCGGCGGCGGTCAGAGCGCCATGTTCCACTACGGCTCGAAGGACCAGAGCGTCTGGGCCTGCATCCACGGCCACCTGTCGGTTCACGGTCAGGATCGCGAGATCATCGACCGCTACTGGAACCCCGTGCTGGCCGCCTGGTATCCGGAGGGCAAGGACGACCACTATCTGTGCATCCTGCGCTTCGACGCCGATGACGGCCGCGTGTGGGTCAGCCGCGGGCTGATCAAGTTCGCCTTCGAGATCACCAAGGCCAATCTGACGAAAACGCTGCCGGATGCGGGCGGCGTGGCGGACGTCAATCTGCAGTAGGCCGAGCTTCCAAGTCGCAGGGCGTGGCTGAGAGCGCGCCCTGCGAACAGGTCAGTCCTCCGGGAAAAGCAGAGACTCGTAGTCGTAGGCTCCGTGGAGGATGTGCAGGATCACGACCGTGCCAGGTTCGACGCGATAGAAGACCAGATACGAGCCATGAACCCGTCGGCGGATGCCGAACCCCTCGTAGCGGCCGACCAGTGGAAAGCGCGATGGACCCCTGCCGATATCGCGGGCCTTAGCGAGCAGTTCCTTGACGAAGGTCCGCGCGCGTCCCGGACGATCGGCAGCGATGGAGTCGCCGATGTCGGTGAGATCGGCAAGCGCAGCCTCGGTCAGGACGACCTTCAACTGGCGTCGTCGCCGTTTGACCTTCCGCGGTAGCGGTCATCGAGCGTCTTCGCGGCCTCGTCGAGATCGACCGTGCGCCCCGCGTCCGCGTCGGCAAGCCCTCGATGGATCGCGGCGTCGAGCGCCGCCAACCGTGTTTCGCGTTCATGGATCAACCGGACCCCTTCGCGCATGACTTCGCTGCGAGAGTTGAATCGCCCATCGGCGACGAGGCGGGTCACAACGCCCTCGAGCTTCGTGCCGAGATCAACGCTGCTCGCCATCTGAACCTCCGAAGTCATCCAGTCAGGCGATAATAGATATCAGTCCGAAAGGCACCAGGCCAGCACCGCCTTCTGGGCATGGATGCGGTTCTCCGCCTCGTCCCAGACAAGGGAGCGCGGACCGTCGATCACCGCGTCCGTGACCTCCTCGCCGCGGTGGGCGGGCAGGCAGTGCAGGAAGACGGCGTCGGGATCGGCGAGATCCATCAGGGCGTCGTCGACCGTGTAGCTGTCGAAAGCGGCCAGGCGAGCCTCGTAGTCGCCGTCGCCCATCGAGACCCAGGTGTCGGTGACGACGACGTCTGCGCCGCGCACCGCGTCCTTCGGGTCGCTGGTCAGGGTGACGTGCACCCCGCCCTTGGCGAGGTCGTGCAGGTTCGGGTGATACTCGGCCGGACAGGCGACGGTCAGGTGGAAATCGAACTTCGGCGCCGCGTGCATGAAGCTGTGGCAGACGTTGTTGCCGTCCCCGACCCAGGCGATCGTCTTGCCGGCGATGGGGCCGCGATGCTCCTCGATGGTCTGGAGGTCGGCCAGGATCTGGCAGGGGTGCGACCGGTCGGTCAGACCGTTGATCACAGGCACGGTCGAAACCCGCGCAAAGCGTTCGACGTCCTCATGGCTGTTGGCGCGGATCATCACAGCATCGACCATGCGCGACAGAACCCGCGCCGTGTCCTCGACGGGCTCTCCTCGGCCCAGTTGCATGTCGCCGGCATTGGCGATGATCGCGGCCCCGCCCAGCTGGCGGATGGCGGCGTCGAAGCTGAACCGGGTGCGGGTCGAGTTCTTCTCGAAGATCATCGCCAGGACTCGATCCTTCGCGGGGGCGTCGGCATCGACGCGACCCTTGGGCCAGCCCTTGCGGGCGGCCTTTCGGGCATGGGCGTCGTCGAGGATGGCGCGAAGCTCGGAGGCCTCCAGCCGGTGGATGTCGAGGAAGTGGCGGACCATTCCGGTCAGGCCGCCATCTTGCCGCGCGCCGCCTCGCAGGTGCGTTCCAGCTTCTCGACCGCCTCGCGGGCCTCGTCGAGCGTCAGGTTCAGAGGCGGAAGTAGGCGCACACAGTTGTCGCCGCCCCCGGCGATCAGGAGGTGCTGGCCTTCGCGGGCCAGAGCCATGAACTCGCGATTGTTGGGGACCAGCTTCAGGCCGATCAGCAGGCCCTTGCCGCGCACGTCCTCGATGATGTCGGGGAAGCGTTCCTTCAGGCCGTGCAGCTGCTGTTTCAGATAGCCGGAGATCTCGGCGACGTTGCCCAGAACCTCGGGCGTGTTGACGGTGGTGAAGGCTGCCAGCCCGACCGCCATGGCCAGGGGATTGCCGCCGAAGGTCGAGCCGTGGGCGCCGACCGTCATGCCCTTGGCCGCTTCGGTGGTGGCCAGGCAGGCACCGATGGGGAACCCGCCGCCCAGAGCCTTGGCGATGGCCATGATGTCCGGCGCGATGCCGGCCCATTCGTGGGCCCACAGCTTGCCCGACCGGCCCATGCCGCACTGGACCTCGTCGAAGATGATCAGCACGCCGTGCTCGTCGCACAGCTCGCGCAGGCCGCGCAGGCAGACGTCGGGCATGGCGCGGCAGCCGCCTTCGCCCTGAACCGGCTCGACGATGATGGCGGCGGTCTCGGGTTTGGCGATCGCTTCCTTCAGCGCCTCGTGGTCGCCCCAGGTCAGCTGGTGGAAGCCCTGCATCTTGGGCCCGAAGCCCTCGGTGTAGTTGGGGTTGGCCGCCGCGTTGATCGCGCCGTAGGTGCGGCCGTGGAAGGCCCCGTCGAAGCCGTAGATGTCGATGCGGTCCGGCTGGCCGTTGGCGGCGTGATACTTGCGCGCCGTCTTCAGGGCGCACTCGACGGCCTCGGTGCCAGAGTTGGTGAAGAAGACCACGTCGGCGAAGCTGGTCTCGGTCAGCCGATCGGCCAGCTCTTCCTGGCCCGGGATCTTGAAGATGTTGGAGACGTGCCACAGCTGTTCGGCCTGGGCCTTCACCGCCTCGACCAGCACGGGGTGGGCGTGGCCCAGGCCGTTGGTCGAGATGCCCTGGACGCAGTCCAGATACTGGGTCCCATCCTTGGCCCAGAGGCGCGCGCCCTTACCGCGATCCACTTCCAGCGGCGCGCGATTGTAGACACCCATCAAGTGACCGGACACGGACTGACCTCCAAAAGAAACGAAGCCCCGGCGCGGGCGCGACGGGACTTATTCAGGCGGACTGGTTGTCGAACGAGGGGACGGGGGAGTCAACTCATCCTATCGGGCTGCCCGGCTCTTGCTCAACGCTCCCGCAATACCTCCCATGCTTGAGATCAACAAGCCGAGGACAAGAAACGGAGCAACCAACAGTATTGCCTGCCACCAAGCCCAGCCCCACCCTTCGGTGGCACCGACGTAAGCGATAATAGCACCGCCTATCGTCCCGAAAGGGATCATGTTGAGAACGAAGAAAACGATGACGGCCCCAAACCAGTTCCAGCCCAGCCACACCTCGATACCAGAGATGAACGCCGCAAGCTGGGCGATCCCAAGCACGATGTTCAAGAGGATCAGTCCTGCCGGACCGAGCGCCAACAGCTTGTCACTCATCGTAGCCCCCCGGCCGCGTCACAGCTTTAGGATGCAGCGGCTGAAGCGGCCTGTCCAGAGCAGGCACCTCAGCTCTTCAGCCGCCAGCCCGACTTGAACACCAGCCAGCAGGCGAAGGCCATGACGACCGTCAGCACCAGGCTCATGACGACACCGACCAGCAGATTGCCCTCGGCCTGGCCGATGAAGCCGTAGCGGAAGCCGTCGATCAGATAGAAGAACGGGTTCCAGTGGCTGATGGTGGCGAAGGGCTCGGGCAGGTTCTCGACCAGGTAGAAGGTGCCCGACAGGAAGGTCATGGGCATGACCACGAAGTTCTGGACCGCCGACAGGTGGTCGAACTTCTCGGACCACAGGCCCGCCAGCACGCCCGTCATGCCCATGAACAGGCAGGCCGCCGCGCCGAAGCCGACGATGGCGAAGATGTTGGCGATGCCCAGCTTGGCGAAGGGCAGGACGCAGACGGCCGTGACCAGACCGACCGCCAGGCCGCGCGTGGCGGCGCCCAGCGAGAAGCCGATGGTCAGCTCCAGCGGCGACAGCGGCGGGGTCAGGAAGTCGGTGGAGGTGCCCATGATCTTGGCCTGGATCAGGCTGGAGCTGGCATTGGCGAAGGCGTTGTTCAGCATCGCCATCATGATCAGGCCCGGCGCGACGAACTCGGCGAAGGGCGTGCCGTGCAGGGGCGGGCGCGCGCCCTGAAGCGCGACGACGAAGACCAGCATGTAGAGCAGCGTCGTCACGACCGGCGCGGCGACCGTCTGGGCCCCCACCTTCCAGAAGCGGCGGACCTCGCGCAGATACAGCGTCTGAACCCCGATCCAGTTGATCCCCGCGTAGTGGCGCGGCGTGGGCAGGCCGGAAGGTCGGGTCGAAGACAGGTCGGTCATGGCCGCTCAGATGCGCCGTGGGCGTGAGCGGTGCAAGTCTCCTCCCTGCGCCGAAGGCGTGGGGAGGTGGCACGGAGCGCAGCGGAGTGACGGAGGGGTTCTTGGCGCGGCAGCATTACCTCCGCGTCGAAAACCCCTCCACCGCTTCGCGGTCCCCCTCCCCATTCGCCAAGAGGCGAACAGGGAGGAGACGTCAAAGAACACCGATTCAAGATGTGGTTCCTGTGGACGGAGTGATTCGCACATCTTGCGTCTGTTAACGGCTCGTTTACGATTAGTTGTGGGTCAGGGGGCCGGGAGGAGGCTCCGGGCGCCACATATTGAATCAAACCGTACCCGGAGGGTGGCATGACCGCAGGCTGGACCGAAGACCGTGTCGGCGCGCTGAAGAAGCTGTGGCTGGAGGGGCAGTCGGCCTCACAGATCGCCAAGCAGCTGGGCGGCGGCGTGACCCGCAACGCCGTCATCGGCAAGGTCCACCGTCTGGGCCTGTCGGGCCGGGCCACCCCGTCGCAGCCGGCGCGCGCCGCCACGACCTTCCGCCCCGCCCGGGTCCGCACCACGCCGCCGGCCCAGCCGTCGGCTCCGCGCCGGATCGAGGGCAACCGGCTCGAGGGCGTCCAGGCACGCCCCACCGCCCCGACACCCAGCCTGCCGACCGTTCAGGAACTGCCCGGCACGGCGACCGTGATGACCCTGGGCGCGCACATGTGCAAATGGCCGATCGGCGATCCGTCGTCGCCGGAGTTCAGCTTCTGCGGCCGTCGCGCCTCGGAAGGCGTCTACTGCGTCGAGCACGCCCGCGTCGCCTTCCAGCCCGCCCTGAAGCGCAACGGCAAGGACGAGCTGGCCCGCAGCCTGCGGCGGTACATCTAAGGGTCGCTATCGCTCGCCGCGCGGCGGCTCGCTGCTTGAGCGACGGTTTCCTCCATCCCAGAACCTTCGTCGCGACGTCGCGCGGCGGTCACGAACGCCCTCTAGAGGGCCGCATCCGCCTCTTCCGGTCCGCCGGATGAGACACCGGGGGCGGGGCTGCGGTTATCCGGGTTGACGCAGCCCCCGACCCGGCCTTGTTGGCGCGCTATCGCTCGGCTCGCGGAGCCTCGCTGCTTGAGCGCACACAGTCGTCATCCTCGGACTTGATCCGAGGATCGGACGAACAGCCCGCTCCGACTGTGAACGTCGCACCCCTTCCCGCTTCTTCTTCCGCGCCGCTGATGGTCCGATCCTCGGATCAAGTCCGAGGATGACGTTGGGGTGTGGGCCTCAGTTCAAAATCCGCCCGCCCGGCACGTCCAGGCTGAAGGCCGGGATGGTCGCCTCGAACGAGCGGCCCAGGGCGTCGGTCATCGTATAGACCCCCTCCATCGTGCCGGACGGCGTCGGCAGGGGGCAGCCGGAGGCGTAGGAATAGCTGTCGCCCGGCGCGATCAGGGGCTGTTCGCCGACGACGCCCGGGCCGCGCACCGTCTCCACATGGCCCGTGGCGTCGGTGATGATCCACCGGCGCGCCATCAGCTGGACGACGGTGTCGCCCCGGTTTTCGATCTCGACCTGATAGGCCCAGACCCATCGGCCCTCGTCCGGATCGGACTGGCCGGCCAGATAGGCGGGGCGGACGCGGACGACGACGCCTTCGGTTTCGGCTTCGTAGGGAGGGCTGTCGTGCATGAGGCCATCGTCGCGCGCGACTGTGACCGTTTCAAGCGGGGTCGCGCGCCCCGCTATTTCTGGCAGGGAACGCCGTGTATGGCGTTTGGCATGACCTTCGAATCTTCCGTGCCCGGCATCCTGCCTTGCCAGTCCATCGAGGCCCTGATCGCGACCGGCGCGATCACCTCCGCCACGCCGTTCGACGTCGACCAGGTGCAGCCGGCGTCGCTGGACCTGCGCCTGTCCGAGCGTGCCTGGCGGGTGCGGGCGTCCTTCCTGCCGGGGCGGCGGCTGGTGTCGGAGCGGATCGCGGATGTCGAGATGCATCCGATCGATCTGTCGAAGGGCGTCGTGCTGGAGAAGGGCTGCGTCTACATCGCCGAGCTGCAGGAGCGTCTGAGCCTGCCGTCCGGCCTGATCGCGCGGGCCAACCCCAAGAGCTCGACCGGGCGCGTCGACGTCTTCGTGAGGCTTCTGACCGACCGGGGCGGGTCGTTCGACGACGTGGAGGCGGGCTACGAGGGGCCGCTCTATCTGGAGATCGCGCCCCAGACCTTCTCCATCCTCGTCCGGCCCGGCACGCGGCTGAACCAGCTTAGGCTCAAGGCCGGAGAGCCGCCGAAGCTGGAAACGCGCTCGGTCGGCGTCGACCTGCAGGGCGGCGAGATCGTGGGCTTTCGTGGCCGCAGACACGCGGGCGTGGTCGATCTGGACCGGATCGACGGTCACGATCCGAAGGACTTCTGGGAGCCGCTGACGCTGCGGCGCGGCGAGCTGCTGCTGGACCCGGGCGAGTTCTACATCCTGGCGTCGAACGAGGCGGTCGAGATCCCGGTGACACAGGCCGCCGAGATGACGCCGATCGACCCCAGCGTGGGCGAGTTCCGCGTCCACTACGCCGGTTTCTTCGACCCCGGCTTCGGCACCGACGAGGCGCATGGGGCGGGCTCGAAGGGGGTGCTGGAGGTGCGGACGCACGACACACCGTTCCTGTTGGAGCACGGCCAGATCGTGGCGCGGCTGGTGTACGAGCCGCTGACGGAGCGGCCGACGCGGCTGTATGGCGAGGGCGGCAGCCACTATCAGCGGCAGGGGCTGAAGCTGTCGAAGCACTTCAGGGCGTGGGATAGGTGAAGGGATTGGGGATTAGGGATTAGAGAAGCGTTCGAGCGTGCGGACCGACCCCGCCTCCAATCCCTAATCCCTAATCCCTCACTTCAAACCAGCCGATCCGCCTTCCTGAGATCCGGGAACAGCTTGGCCCAAACGCCCGTCGCACCCAGCGCCCCGATGCCGCCGAACACGGCCGCGCCGATGGGGCCGAGGAAGCGGACCATGACGCCGGAATAGGCCTCGCCCAGTTCGTTGGAGGCGCCGATGAACAGCATGGAGACCGAACTGACCCGGCCGCGCATGTGGTCGGGCGTCGAGAGCTGGATCAGGGTCTGGCGGATGTTGACGCTGATCATGTCGGCCGCCCCGCCGATGAACAGGGCCGCCGCCGACAGCCAGACGACCTTCGAGAGGCCGAACGTCAGGGTGGCCAAGCCGAACACGGCGACCGAGGCGAACATCCAGACGCCCCCCTTGCCCGGGATGGGATAGCGGGCCAGCCAGAGGGCGGTGGAAAAGGCGCCCAGGCCGAAGGCGGCGCGCAGCAGGCCGAAGCCCTCGGGCCCGACCTGCAGGATGTCGCGCGCGAAGATGGGCGTGAGAAGCGCCACCCCGGCGAACAGCACCACGATCAGGTCCAGCGAAATGGCCCCCAGCACGATCTTGGTGTTCCAGACGTAGGCGAGGCCATCCTTCACCGACTGCCAGCGGCCGGGGCCGCCTTCGACGCGCTGGGGCTGGCCGCTGGTGCGCATCAGCAGGAAGGACAGGAAGCCCACCGCGAACAGGGCGAGCGACACGCCATAGGCCAGGGGTGTCGCGATCCCAACGATGACGCCGCCCAGGGCCGGGCCCGCGATGGCGCCGGTCTGGAAGGCGATCGACTGGGCGGCGATGGCGCGGGGGAGCGCCGCGCGGCCGACGACCATGGGCAGGAAGGCCTGACTGGCGGGGGCGAGGAAGGCGCGCGAGGCCCCGAAGGCGACGGCGACGCTGAGCAGGCCCCAAAGCGGCGGATCGCCGTGGATCGCCATGGCCAGATAGGCCAGGGCGCAGGTCCCCTCCGCGACGATGGCCAGCATGACGGTGGTGCGGCGGTTCCTGCGATCCGCCATCTCTCCGGCCGGAAGCGTCAGGGCCAGGAGCGGGATGAACTGGGCCAGGCCCACGAGGCCCAGATACAGGCTGGCCTGTTCGATCGGATGGTCGCGACGCGCGATCTCATAGACCTGCCACAGCAACGCCGAGGACTGGATCTGGATCGCCAGCACGGCCGCCAGCCGCCCCAGCCAGATCAGGCGGAAGTCGCGGATGGCCCAGGGGTTGGTCCCGTGCGCGGCGAGCGCGGCTTCGGCGTTGGGCTTGGTGATGGGCTCGGGCGTCTCGGGAGAGTCGGTCACTTCATCCGGCCGGTGCTGGTGTCGTAGGGCGTTCCGTCCTTGTGGCGATAGGCCGTGTCGCCGTCGCCGGCGATCATCAGGTCGATGTCGGGATAGTCGACCGCGTCGCGGTCCGGGTCGCGGCCGCCGACTTCCAGAAGGACGGCGGGCTCCTGAGAGCGATTGACGATGTGGTGGCCGTTGGCGACCCCCTTCGGAAAGCCCGCGCAGTCGCCGGCCCGAAGCACCGTCTCGCCGTCGTTCTCGATCAGCACCACCTCGCCCGACACGACCCAGACGAACTCGTCCTCGGCCGTGTGCCAGTGCCGTTGCGACGACCAGACGCCGGGTTCGAGGACCAGCCGGTTCACTCCGAACTGGGTCAGCCCTGCGGCATTGCCCAGACGTCGCCGTCGGCGGTCGAGGCACGGGGCGTCGAAGGGCGCCGGGTAGGCGGTCCCGTTGCGCTCGGGGGCTGCGTCGATGTCGATCCTGGGCATGCACTTCTCGCGGCTGCGAAGTCCCCCTAAAGCATGACCGCATGAGCGGCGCATCAACTCCTGTGATCGATCCTGTCCGGCTGACCCAGGACCTCATTCGACGGCCGTCCGTGACCCCCGCGGACGAGGGCGCGATGGACATGCTGGAGCGGGTTCTGACGGGGCTCGGCTTCACCTGTCGGCGCATGGCCTTCGAGGGGCCGGGCGGCGAAGGCGTCCATGCGCGGATCGAGAACCTCTATGCGCGGCTGGGGACGGCCTCGCCCAACCTCTGTTTCGCGGGTCACACCGATGTGGTGCCGACGGGGGACGGGGCGGCCTGGTCGTCGGGGCCGTTCGAGGCGGAGGTGAAGGACGGCCTGCTGTTCGGGCGGGGGGCGGTCGACATGAAGGGCGGGATCGCGGCCTGGGTCGCGGCGGTGTCGCGGGTGCTGGCCGAAGGGGCACCGGCTGGTTCCTTGTCCTTCCTGATCACGGGCGACGAGGAGGGTCCGGCGCTGCACGGCACCAAGCGGGTGGTCGAGGCCCTGGCCGCCGAGGGCGAGGTCATCGACGCCTGCGTGGTCGGCGAACCGTCGTCGCTGCAGAGGCTTGGCGACACCATCAAGATCGGACGGCGCGGGTCGCTGAACAGCTGGATCACGGTCCACGGCAAGCAGGGGCATGTCGCCTATCCCGACCGGGCGGCGAACCCGGTGCCGGTGCTGGTGCGGCTGCTGGCGCGGCTGGACGCCCATGTGCTCGACCAGGGGTATGAGGCGTTTCAGCCGTCGAATCTGGAGCTGACCACCATCGACGTCGGCAATCCGGCGACGAACGTCATTCCGGCCGAGGCGAAGGCGCGGCTGAACATCCGCTTCAATCCGGCCCAGACCGGCGACGGCCTGATCGACTGGCTGAACCGTGAGGCGGGGCTGGTGCAGGCCGAGACGGGATTGCGGATCACCCTGGAGCACATGTGTTCGGGCGAGGCTTTCCTGACGCCGGAAGGCTGGTTCACCGGGGCGGTGCAGGACGCGGTCGAGGCCGAGCTGGGGGTGCGGCCGCAGGCCTCCACGACGGGGGGCACGTCGGACGCGCGGTTCATCCGGGCGCTTTGCCCGGTGCTGGAACTGGGTCTGGTGGGCCAGACCATGCACCAGATCGACGAGCGGGTGCCGGTGGCGGAGATCGAGGCCTTGGCCGGGGCCTACTCCCGCGTGATCGACACGGTGTTCGCGCGGGCGGCACCGGCTTTGCCTTGAAGCGCGGGCGTTTCGCGGTCATATAGGGGAACCCACGGGGAACGCGGCCGCTCGCCGCGCGCTAACCGTTGGGAACCGTGAAATCACAAGGAACCGACGCCCATTCGCCGTCCGATGAACCAGCCGCCCACCAAAGATGGGCCGCCCATGAACCAAGACATCCGCGCCCCCCGCGTCCTGCTGATCGACCAGCACGGGGAAAAGCAGGGTGTGATGCCGACCTCCGCCGCGCTGGAGGCCGCCGAGGAGGCGGGGCTGGACCTGGTTCAGATCGTGTCGACGTCCGAGCCGCCGGTGGCCAAGATCCTCGACTACGGCAAGTTCCGCTTCCAGGAGCAGAAGAAGAAGGCCGAGGCCCGCAAGCGCCAGAAGGTCGTCGAGCTCAAGGAAATCAAGCTGCGTCCCAACATCGACGTCCACGACTATGAGGTGAAGGCCAAGGCCATGCACCGCTTCTTCGACGAGGGCGACAAGGTCAAGGTGACGCTGCGCTTCCGCGGCCGCGAGATGGCCCACCCGGAACTGGGCATGAAGCTGCTGAACAAGGTCCAGGCCGATTTCGACGAGATCGCCAAGGTCGAATACTCCCCCCGCATGGAGGGCCGCCAGATGATCATGATCCTGGCGCCGAAGTAGGGCTTCAGGCGGCTTCGGCCGCTGCTTCCATCGCCCCTGCTCCCATGACCCGACGGATCGCGTTCAGCAGGACGTCGGGCTGGATCGGCTTGGAGGCGACGCCGTTCATGCCGGCGGCGATGTAATCCGCCTCGTCGCGGGGATCGGCGTTGGCCGTCAGGGCCAGGATCGGCACGCGCGACACCGGGCCGGGCAGGGCCCGGATGGCGCGGGTGGCGGCGACGCCGTCCATCACCGGCATCTTGATGTCCATGAGGATCAGGTCGAAGGGCCGGGTTCGCGCGGCCTCCAGGGCCTCGGCCCCGTCGGCCACGGCCTCGTGAGTGCAGCCAAACATTTCAAGAAGGCGTGCCGCCACGAAGCGGTTGGCGGGGTTATCGTCGGCGACCAGAATGTGCAGGGTCTCATGCGGCGTCGGCTCGGCCATGGACAGGGCAGCCGCGCGCATCTCGGGTCCGCAACACGGCAGGTGAAGCGTAAAGTGGAACCGGGCCCCGCCCTGAGGCGAGCGGTCCAGGCCGATGGAGCCGCCCATCCGCTCTACGATCTGGCGGCAGATGGCCAGGCCCAGGCCGGCGCCCGCTCCCTCGCGCCCCGCCTGACCGGTGTTGAAGGGCTCGAAGATGGTCGCGGCCGCGTCGTCTGGCACGCCCGGACCGCTGTCGTCGACGATCGCGTCCAGCCTGACCGCGCCATTGTCCCAGCGGCTGGCGAGCGACACGGCCACCTCTCCGACCTGGGTGAACTTCAGCGCATTGCCGATCAGGTTGTTCAGCAGTTGCTTGACCCGCATGGCGTCGCCCATGACCCAGTCATGCCCGGCCGTGTCGCAGGCGACGGTCAGGATCAGGCCCTTCTCCTCGGCGCGGGCGCGCCAGAGAGCGTCCAGATCGGCGCCCAGGGCATCGATGTGAAGCGGCGCAGGCTCCAGCGTCAGCACGCCCGCCGAAGCGCGCGACATATCCAGTGCGTCGGTCAGCAGGCGCAGCAGGGTCTGACCCGAATCGAGGATCGTCTGGACGTAGGGGCGCAGCGCCTCTTGCTCCAGCTTGCGGTCCAGCAGGCCCGCGACCCCCAGGACGCCGTTCAGGGGCGTGCGGATCTCGTGGCTCATGACGGCAAGGAATTCGGACTTGGCACGGCTGGACGCCTGGGCCTCGGCCTCGGCGACGGCGAGATTGCGGGCCAGGGCCGTCATTTCCTCGGCACGGGCGCGATACAGCGCCGAGCCGGCCTGCAGGACCTGCACGCCGGCGCCGACGCCGACATAGCGACCGCCCTGCACGACGATGAAGCCGCGTAGCAGGGTGTTCATCTCGGCGGCGTCGACGTCTGCGAAGAAGGTCTCGGCCGAAGCCTCGGCGTCGGCGGTGGGCGGGTTCGGATCCATCAACGAAGACACGGGACGGCGGGCATACAGGGCGCGGCCGAACTCGGCGGCCATCTTCAGGGTGAAGGCGTTGCGCTCGATCAGCCCCAGCGGCCGGCCGTCTGCATCGATCACGGCGATGGCCAGGGTGTTGGGCTCGGCCTGGAAGCGGTCGAACACGACGGCGCCGAGAGTGTCGGGCGACACCGGCTCCACCGCGTCAATGAAATCGCCGATCCGGGCCATCGAACCTCCTGAGGGTGCTTCAGGCTTAGCGGCGGGGCCTTAATGCCGGCTTTGCCGTTCTTGAAACTTTTGCAGCGATTTCATCGCGGTATCTCCGTAGACGGAGCGATTTCGCGCGCGACGACCCGCCTCTCGCCCGAACCCTGGTCCTGGGCTAGAAGGCGGACATGCCTGACAGCTCGACCGCCCCGCCCGCCGCCGATCCCGGGGACCGGCGCGCCCTGGCGGTGCTGTTCGCCATCGTCTTCATCAATCTGGTCGGGTTCGGCTTGGTGGTGCCCCTGCTGCCCTTCTTCGGGGACAGTCTGAACGCCGAGGCGTGGCAGGTGGCCTTGATGTTCTCGGCCTATTCGGTGGGACAGTTCTTCGCCGAGCCCTTCTGGGGGCGGCTGTCGGACCGGATCGGGCGAAAGCCGGTGCTGCTGATCACCGTGGCGGCCAATGCCGTCGGTTATCTGATGCTGGCCTTCGTGCCGAACATCTGGCTGGCGATCGCGGTCCGCCTGTTCACTGGTCTTGGGGCCGGCAACGTCTCGACGGTCCAGGGCTATGTCGCCGACGTCACGCCGCTGGAAAAGCGCGCCGGTCGGATGGGGCTGATTGGGGCGGCCTTCGGGGCGGGCTTCATCGCCGGGCCCGGGCTGTCGGGCATTCTGGTTCAGGAGGACATGGGTCGGCTGGGCTATCAGTTGCCGATCTTCGCGGCCTGCGGTCTCGCCGTCATCGCGACCCTGGGCGTCATCTTCTTCCTGAAGGAGAGCTTGGTCCGATCCGCCACGCCGCCGGCCCGAACGCCCTTCCTCGGCGGAGTTCGGGATGCCGCGGCCGATCCGGTGATCTCACGGGTGATCCTGGTGACCCTGATGTACATGGCCGGATTCTCGGGCATGGAATCGACCTTCGGCCTTTGGACGGGCGCGCGCTATGACTGGGGCGCGCGCGAGGTGGCCTTCGCCTTCATGACGGTCGGGATCGTCTCGGTGATTTGCCAGACCTCGGTGACGGGGCGGCTGGCGCGGCGGTTCGGCGAGAGCCGCGTGCTGGCGGGCGGGTGCCTGCTGTTCGGCTGCGGGCTGATGGGCCAGATCTTCTCGCCGGGCGCCTGGTTCGTCACCATCGCCATGATCATTGGCGGCGTCGGCATGGCGATGACCATGCCCAACATCTCGGCCATGATCTCTAAGGCCAGCCCGCCGGATCGCCAGGGGGCCATGCTGGGCCTGAACATGGCGGCCAGTTCCTCCGGGCGGATCGTCGGGCCCATCGTGGCGGGCTTCATGTTCTCGGGCCTCGGGCACGACTGGCCACTGGCCGTCGGAGCCGTGCTGATGATCCCGGCGGCGATCATGGCGATCAATGCGGGGCGCGCCGCCTCGCGGCCGTCCGGCCTTGTCACCCAGGCGGCGGAATGACGTCCTTCCTGACGCGACAACTCGGACGACCCGAAGGTGTGTTCGGCGGGCTGCTGCTGAAACTGTTGAACCGCGTCAACGCCGAGATGAACCGCGCGGTGCTGGCCGATCTGCCGCCGCGCCCGGGGGACCGGGTGCTGGAAATCGGCTTCGGCGGCGGAGATCTGATGGCCTCTGTGTTGAAGACCCCGGTGTCGAGCGCGGCAGGGGTCGAGGTATCGGGGCCGGCACTGGTGGCCGGTGGCAGGCGCTTCGCCGCCGAGATCGCGACCGGCCGGTTGAGTCTGGTGCAGGCCGGGGTCGAGGCCATGCCTTTCGGCGACGGGGCCTTCGATCGGGTCTACAGCTGCAACACCCTGTATTTCTGGCCCGACCTGAGCCGGCCCCTGGCCGAGATCCGGCGCGTCATGGCACCGGCTGGGCGGCTGGCGATCGGTCATGTGCGCGTTCCCCCCGCCGGATCGATCCAGCGCAGCGTGGCCGAGGTCGAGGCGGCGCTCCTGACCGCAGGCTTCGCCGAGGTCTCCAGCCGTCCGGTGCGGGACGCTTTCACCATCACGACGGCGGCCCGGTCGTGAAGCCTGTGCTTGCCTTTGGCCCCCGCTTCGCCTAGAAGCCGCGCCTTCGCGTACGGACCGCCGGGCGAACAGGCATGCCTGGGCGGTACGAATGGACCTTCATGGTTCGAACGGGCAACTGCCCTTCAAGAGAGAGTCGAAATGCCGAAACTGAAGACGAAGTCGGGCGCCAAGAAGCGCTTCAAATTCACTGCGACCGGCAAGGTGAAGGCCGGGGTTGCGGGCAAGCGTCACCGCTTGATCAGCCACAACTCCAAATACATCCGCCAGAACCGCGGCACCTCGGTCATGGCCGACGCCGACGCCAAGAAGATCAAGTCCTACATGCCGTACGCCTGATCGGCGCGCGCACGACCTGATCTCATCACAGCATTGAATTTGAAAGGATAGCGACATGGCTCGCGTCAAACGGGGCGTAGTGTCCCACGCACGGCACAAGAAGGTTCTGGAGCAGGCCAAGGGCTTCTCCGGCCGCCGCAAGAACACCATCCGCACGGCCAAGGCCGCCGTGGACCGCGCCGGGCAATACGCCTATCGCGATCGCCGCACCAAGAAGCGCAACTTCCGCGCCCTGTGGATCCAGCGCATCAACGCCGCCGCCCGCCAGGAAGGCTTCACCTACTCGCAGTTCATCCACGGCCTGTCCAAGGCCGGCATCGAGCTGGACCGCAAGGTGATGGCCGCGATCGCAGCGGACGAAACGGGCTTCAAGGCCATCGCCGACAAGGTGCGCGCCGCTCTGGCGTAAGCGGCGACGATCGCCGACGAACAAGGGCCGTCCGGGCGACCGGGCGGCCTTTTTCCATGGTCGTCAGGCCAAAGAGAAAGGGCGACCCTTGCGGGCCGCCCTGAGTTGGCATCATCGAGAATGAGGCGCGAAGGCAGCAGGACCGGCTCGCGCCAGTCCCGTCGGGGGGCGTCGCTGCCTTCGCAGGGAGGTAACGACGAGTGCGATACGGCGTTCCATGAGCCGACGCCTTTTTTCGCTCGCGGAGCGAGGGGAACGGTGACGCTGGGCGGTGCGTTTGTCGGGTCCATCTCGCCGATCCGGAGCCTTCATGACCGACCAAGATCCCCACAGCCGTGCCGCCGACGCCGTGCATGAAGGTCGCCCCGTCGAGGAGCAGTTCGTCAAGGGCGGACGCGGCGGGCGTCGGATCAGCGTGATGATGGCAATCGGCATCGCCCTGACAGCCGTCGGCTTCCTGATCCTCTATCTGGTCTTCAGCCCAGGCTTCTCCGAGGGAACGCCCCAGAGCGGACGCCAAGCGGTCGACTCCGCCGCCTTCCAGAACAGTGGCGTACCGGCCGCCGATGCACCTACCACCACGACCGGCGAGCCGACCTCGCCGCCGACCGGTGAGACGCCGAACGTCAATGCGCCCACGGTTCAGGCCGCTCCTTCGAGCAACTGATCGGGCGATTGAATACGAAAAGGCCCCGTCGGCGAACCGGCGGGGCCTTTTGCTGGTCGGAGCCTGGAGGCCTGACGTCAGGCGGCCTCTTTCTGACGGGTCGGGTGGAAGAACAGGGCCTGACTGATCGCCGCCTTCACCGTCTCGGGCTGGAACGGCTTGGTGATCAGGAAGGTCGGCTCGGGCCGCTCCCCGGTCAACAGACGCTCGGGGAAGGCGGTGATGAAGATCACCGGCACGTCGAACCGCTTCAGGATGTCCTTGACCGCGTCGATGCCCGAGGAGCCGTCGGCCAGCTGGATGTCGGCCAGGACCAGACCGGGCCGGTGACGGGCGACGGCATCGACCGCCTCGTCATGGGTCGTGGCCGTGGCCGTGACCCGGTGACCCAGTTCACGCACCAGGCTCTCGATGTCGGCCGAGATGATGGCCTCGTCCTCGATGATCAGGACGTCGGTGGCCAGTTCGGCGTCTATCTCGGCCTGGGCCTCGCCGATCAGTCGCTCGACCGAGTGGGCGTCGGACGACAGGATCTGGGCGGCCTCGGACGGGGTGAACCCTTCCAGGGCAGTCAGCAAGAAAGCCTGGCGCGAGCGCGGCGCGATCCGCATCAACCGGCTGGACGCATCCTCGGTTGTCTCCAGGCCGCTCGAATCTTCCAGCCGGGCCCCGGTCGAGGACCAGATGGCGTGGAACACATGGTAGAGGGCGACGCGCGGCGTCATCTCCGGCGACAGCTGCCGCTCGCCGGCCGCCAGGGCCTCCAGCGCGACGCGGACGTAGTTATCGCCGGTCGACTGATCGCCGGTCAGAGCCCGGGCGTACCGCCGGACATAGGGAAGATGCGGCGCAAGTCTGGCCAGTAGGCTCATTCTGGAAGTCCCCGACAATAGGTTCACCCGCCCTCTCACGGACGTGTGTCATGTCTCGAACGTATCACTGCGGCCACGGTTCCCGCTGACTTTCTAGAGCTTGGCCATAAAATGCATCAACCATCGGAACCCCCGTGACGGCGTCGCGTTTGCCGGAAGCGAAAACACAGTGCCGGGGGTCAGCCCGGCCAAGTTCCGTGAATGAGATCAACGACCTGGCGGCCTCAATACCCATGATCGACACCCCCGACTCCCGGCGCAAGGCCGCGGCCCCCCCGAGCGAACCCGGCCTGGAGGAGGCGCGGCTGCGCCAGCAGGCGATCGGTGTGAAGCTGCGCCACATGTTCGACGAGGTCGTGAACGAGCCGGTTCCGGACGAGTTCCTGGAGATCCTGCGCCGCGCCGACCAGCGGACCGGCGGAGACAAGGCGTGAGCGCCTCCGCCGGCCGTTCGACCGCACCCAAGCCTGCGTCCGCCGACGACGAGGGGTTCAAGCGCGAACTGGTCCAGCTGATCCCGCATCTGCGCGCCTTCGCCCGGACACTGACGGGCGACCCGACCGCCGCTGATGACCTGGCCCAGGACGCGATGATGAAGGCCTGGGACGCGCGCGCCAGCTATCAGATGGGCACGAACATGAAGGCCTGGACCTTCATGATCCTGCGAAACCAGTTCTATTCCGAGAAGCGCCGGTCGTGGCGCCAGTCGCAGCTGGACCAGGAGGCTGCCGAGCGGACCCTGGTCGCCGTCGACGACCCGGAAGCCCCCGTCGCGCTGGACGAACTGCGTCAGGCCCTCAACACCCTGCCGGAGGAGCAGCGCGAGGCGCTGATCCTGGTCGGGGCCGGGGGCTTCGCCTACGAGGAGGCGGCCGAAATCTGCCAGTGCGCCGTCGGCACCGTGAAAAGCCGTGTCAGCCGGGCAAGGAAGGCCCTGCACGGAATTCTGGAACGTGGCGGCTATGGCCGCGACGGACGCGCGGCGGGTGACGCCATGCGCTCCATCCTGGCGGACGCGGACCGGCTGAGCGCGGCCCGTCAGGGCTGAGGGCGTGGCCCCGGTCTCGACAGATCACGGGCCGAAACGGCGCCAGGGGATGCCCCGCGTGCCCTGGCGGTCGCGCGGCCTGGCGCGGTTCGAGGGGATTCGCTTTCGCCTGGGCATCGCCCTCGCCGTGGCCCTGCTGCCCATACTGGCGCTGCCCGCCATCCTGTCGTTGACGGATCTCAACCCTCTCGGAGACTTTCTGGCGCCGATCGTGGCCTGGATCGTGGCGTTCGCGACCGTCATGTGGGTCACGGAACGGATCGTCGTCCGCTGGCTGGACTATCTTGAACGGATCGCAGCCCTCTATGCGCGCGGTCGCTATTCCGTCCGTCCGGTCCAGGCCGCCCATGCTCCGTCGGAGGTTCGACGTCTGGCCGGGACGCTGGACGAACTGGCCGAAGCCATCGCCACGCGGGACCGCTCGCTCACCGACAGCCTGTCCGAGAAGGACGCACTGCTGCGCGAGATCCACCACCGGGTGAAGAACAACCTTCAGATCATCTCGTCCCTGCTGTCGATGCAGCAGCGCGCGCTGAAGGACGAACCGGCCAAGGCGGCGCTGGGCGACACGCGCCAGAGGATCTCCGCCCTCGCCCTCATCTATCGCACCCTCTACCAGAGCGACGACATCCGCCACGCCGACGCCCGGGACTTCATGACCGAGCTGGTCGGACAACTGGTCGCCAGCGACAGCGGGCGCGGGCCCGTCGTTACCAGCCAAATCGAGGCCGACAGTCTGATCGTCGATCCGGACAAGCTGGCCCCCCTGGCCCTGTGGCTGGTCGAGGCGGTGACCAACGCCCAGAAACATGCCTTCGCCGGGCGCGGCGGCGCGCTGTCGGTCCGGTTCCGGGTGCAGGGCGAGACCAGCGTGCTGGAGGTCGAGGACGACGGCCCGGGACCCAGCGACCAGAGCCTTCAGGGCGGCGTGGGGCGCACCCTGATGGGGGCCTTCGCCAAACAGCTGCGGGGTGAGGTCGAGATCGTCGCCGCCCGGCCGCGGGGCACCATCGCGCGCATGACCTTCGCCACGCCCGAACTGATCCAGCCGACCGATCGTCGCGATCTGGAACCGCTGGATGCCGTGGTGCGGCCGGGAACCCTGTCGCGGGCGTCGCGTTGATGACCCGTAACGGCGGAGCTCCGCACCGCCCCAGTTCCCAGGAGTTTCCCATGCGCAAGATTTTCGTTCTGTTCGCCGCCGCCGCCGCCCTGACCACGGCCGCCTGCAACACCGTCGCCGGCGCCGGCCGCGACACCCAGGCTGTCGGCTCGGCCGTCGAGACCGCCGCCGAAGACGCCGCCAACTAACCGTCAAAGCGACGCGACTTTCAGAGACCCCGTCGGCTCGGCCGGCGGGGTTTTCTCTTGTCCGCCTTCGCGCGGCCCCGCTAGGTTCCCCCCAATGCGTCCGCCAGACGGCGCGGGGGAGCCTTCCATGACCGATCACGTCGACCCAGCGGCCCCAGCCGAAAAGGGCGAGCCCGGCCTGCCGACCGTCGTCGGTGCGTCCGCGGCCGGCACGGCGTTCGAGTGGTATGACTTCTTCATCTTCGGGTCGCTGACGGCCGTCATCGCCCAGAATTTCTATGCCGATGTGGGCGAGGCTGCGTCCTACATTCTGGCGCTTCTCACGTTCGGGGTCGGCTTCGTGGTGCGGCCGCTAGGCGCGCTCGTGTTCGGCTGGTTCGGCGACCGGACGGGCCGCAAGAAGACCTTCCTGGTGACCATCACCCTGATGGGGGCGGCGACGGTCGGGATCGGCCTGTTGCCCAACTACGACGCGATCGGCATCGCGGCTCCGATCCTGCTGATCCTGCTCCGAATCCTGCAGGGCTTCGCCCTGGGTGGCGAATACGGCGGGGCGGTGATCTATGTGGCGGAGCACTCGCCCGCGGCTCGGCGCGGCTATCTGACCGGCTGGATCCAGACCACGGCGGCGCTGGGATTGATCGGGGCGCTGACCGTCATCCTGACCACGCGGATGATCGTGGGGGTGGAGGCGTTCAACGACTGGGGCTGGCGCATTCCCTTCCTGCTGTCGCTCTTCCTGCTGATCATCTCCCTTTGGATCCGGCTGAAGCTGAACGAGAGCCCGGCGTTCCGGCGCATGGAGGCCGAGGGCGGGGCGCGCCGGGCCCCATTCCGGGAATCCTTCCTGGAGTGGAAGAACCTGAAGTTCGTCCTGCTGGCCCTGTTCGGGACCATGATCGCCCAGGGAGCGGTCTGGTACTGCGGCTATTTCTACTCCCGCTTCTTCATGGAGCGGATCCTGAAGGTCGAGGTGGCCACGGTCGACCTGATCATGCTGGCCCTGACCGTGGTGTCGGCCTTCCTTTACGTCTTCTTCGGCTGGTTGTCGGACAAGGTGGGGCGAAAGCCGGTCATGCTGTTCGGCATGATCCTGGCCTTGATCGCCTTCTTCCCCGGCTTCCAGGCCCTGACGCGGGCGGCCAACCCGGCCCTGGCGGAAGCCCAGGCATCCTCGCCCGTGACCGTGATCGCGGATCCGGCCACCTGCGCCCTGCAGTTTGATCCGGTCGGCAAGGCGGCCTTCGCCAGTTCCTGCGACCTGGCCAAGACCGTCCTGTCGAACGCCGGCGTCTCCTACGTCAACGTCGCCGCGCCCGCCGGCAGCCTGGCCCGCGTCCGGGTCGGAGAGATCGAGGTCGCCTCGATCGAAGGCGAGGCCCTGGCTCCGGCCGAGCTGGCGGCGGTGAAGTCCGAGGTCGAAGGGCGGATCAAGACGGCCTTGACCACGGCGGGTTATCCGGACCGGGCCGATCCCGCGCGGGTCGATCTGCCGATGATCTTCGCCATCCTGATGATCTTCATCGTCGCCGCGACGGCGCTCTATGGTCCCCAGGCGGCGGCCCTGGTTGAGCTGTTCCCCACCCGGGTTCGCTACACGGCCATGAGTTTGCCCTACAACGTCGGGACCGGCTGGGTCGGGGGCCTGTTGCCGGCGACCAGTTTCGCGCTCGTGGCGGCGTCGGGGAACATCTATTTCGGCCTGTGGTACGCGGTCGTCTTCACCGCCATCGCCGTGGTCGTGACCCTGCTGTTCATGCCGGAAACCCGGGGGCGAAATCTCGATACGATCGGCCAGTGACGGGTCGGTCTGGACCTCCCTTCTCAGGGGAACCCTGTAGACCGGGCTCGCGTTCGGGCATGGTGTCAGCAATGTGTCGCAAGAACGTGGTTGGAGCGTCCGCGAACTTGGTGCAGGTTAACGTTCGATAGCGGACTGTGAGGGGACCGTTGATCCGTCTGGGAGGCTGTGTATTCGGCGTCGTGGCGCTGGTGGCCTGTGCGGCCTCCGCGAGCGCGCAGACGACTGTGAACCAGAACTGGTCGGACGGCGAACAGCGCACGGCTTCGTCCATCACCGCCCAGCTGAACCGTCAGGCCAGCTTCAACGTCGCGGCGGGTCGCGAATTCGGCCCGGCGCTGGAGTTCGCCACCGACTATACCCCCATAAACGCCGCCAGCCCGTTCGCCGCCACCACGACCCAGGACGTCTGGCGCGAGGGCGAGGGATATTCGGATCGCCTGCGTCTTCGCCAGCGGGGCGAACTGCGTCGCGCCGACGGCTCGCCCATGCCGCTGACGCCGCTGGACCAGGCCGCGTTCGACGCCAACGGCTATGACCTGTCTTATACGCGCGGCTGGCCGGTGGCGCGCGGATACACTGCCTCCGGGCTGGAAGTCACCCTGACCCCTCACGCGGGCGTCGGCGTCGGCGACCGGGGCGGCCGGGCAGAAGCCGGGGCGACGTTGACGATCGGCTCGGGCGTGGACGGAATGGTCCCGGAAGGCACGGAGGCCTTCGGCGAGCGGGCCCGCTGGTATCTGTACGCCGCCGGATCGGGCACGGCCGTGGGCTATAATTTCGCGCGCAACCGCGACGGCGACTATGCTCGCTCGGGCGTCAGCCGCGATTCGGGATCCTTCCTGGGCGACGCCTCGGTCGGGGTGGCGCTTCGGCGTGGCCACATGCAGGGCTCGTTCGGCCTCGTCTATCGCGAGCTGGAGGCTGAGGGCCTGCGCGGCGGTGAAGGGTTCGATCGCGACGTCACCGAGGGGCTGGTGGCGTTCCAGCTGTCGATCAAGCCGGAATAGGGCTTAGGCCGTCGGCAGTCGGGGATCGCATCCTCGCTGCGAACGGCCTCGCTTGTTCGCTGCGGCCTGCTGCCCGCTGCCTAACCCTCAGAACCACCCCTTGCGCTTGAACCACAGCAGGGGAATAGCGGCCGAGAGCACCATCAGGGCCACGGCCAGCGGATAGCCCCATGCCCAGGTCAGCTCCGGCATGTGATCGAAATTCATGCCGTAGATCGCCCCGATCAGGGTCGGCGGCATCAGGGCGACGGTGAACAGCGAGAACACCTTGAAGATCGACGACTGGTCGATGTTGATCAGACCGAGCGTCGCTGACAGCTGGAAATTGATCCCCGCCGCCACCGCCTGACTGTGAGCCAGCAGGCTGGTGGCGTCGCGCCCCAGCGATTTCAGATGCTCGCGCTTTTCGCCCTCCATCTCCAGCCGCTCGTCCAGGGCGACGAAGGCGAAGACGCGCGACAGGCCCGACAGGCTCTGCTCGATCCGGCTGTTGGCGATCTGGGCCCGGCCCAGCTTGGTGATCAGATGCTGGAACCCGATCGTCTTCTCGGTCGCGAAGACATGGTTGGCGACGACCTCAACCTTTTCAGCCGTGCGCGAAAGAACCTCGGAGGCGCGGTCGACGATGGCTTCCATGAGATTCAGAAACATGTCGGCGCCGGACTCGCACAACGACGGCGCGCGCTCCAGCCGGTCGGTGAACATGGTGAAGGGGCGGGGGTCGAAATAGCGGATGGTGACCAGAGGCCCATGGGTCAGGATGAAGGTGACCGGGTCGACGGTCGGCAGCTCCATCTCGCTGTTGTGAAGGATGTCGGCGGTGACATAGGTCGCGCCGTTCTCGCGATACAGGCGGCTGGACGCCTCCAGCTCGTTCATTTCCTCCCGGGTGGGAATGGACAGACCCAGGGCTCTCTCGATGGCCAGGTCTTCCTCCCGGGTCGGCTCGATCAGATCGACCCACAGGGTATCGGGCGGCAGGCTCCAGCCCTCGACGTCGATTTCCGCGCCCTCGCAGGCCGCGCAGCCGGAGCGATAGAGGCGGATCATCCGAGTGGTTTCAGACGGCTGATATCAGGGCTGGCCGGCGGCCGAGCCTGCGTTTCGCGCCATCTGGCGACCGGCCTCCAGCCCCTCGCGGGCCGAATTGTAGATGAAGCCGTAGGTCGGATAGACGGTCGTGCCGAGATCGTTGATCGGGTTGTACCAGACCTTGACCTGGCTCCAGTCGTTCTGGCCCGAGACATCGACGACGGTGACGTTCTCCTCGACCCGACCACGGCTGCCGCCCCAATTGGCGTGGGTCACGCGGATCACGCGGTCGGTCAGGATGTCGGAGACGACGGCGACGTGGCCGCGCGACATACGGCCCTCGGGCTGGAACACCAGGACCGATCCGGTCTCGGGCGCGCGGCCGGTGCGAAAGCGATCCACGGCCTGGTTCCACCAGGTCCAGGCGTCGCCGAAGATGTTGATGCCGGAAAACATGCGCGCGAAGGTCACGCACTGCCAGTAGGGGTCGTCCGCGCGGACCGGAGCCGGGGACAGGGCAAAAAGGCCGAGGGTCGTTGCAACCGCAGCGGCGGTGAGCCGTTTCGTCATGCTGGATTGTTTCCGACTGTTACGCCTGACCTATCCCTAGACGATAGTTCGGACGGGTTGAAGCACCCTTTTCAGGCGAGTTGCGCGTCCTGACGCCGCTGCTCCGCTTGCGCCGCCCGACGGTCGGCGAGCCCGCGCAGGGCCCGCCGGGCGGGATATTCGACCAGGTGATAGGCCACCGCCGCGACGATTGGCAGGGCCAGAACCACCGCCAGCCACACGAACAGTTGAAGTCGCTTGTCCTCGGCCCCGGTCACGCGCGCGGCCAGATTCACGGCCAGCAGCTGCCAGGGCACCAGCACCATGTAGATCGCGTAGCTGATCTTTCCCAGATAGACCGCGGGGCGCGAGGCCAACCATCCGGCCGAGGCGTTCGATAGCCCCCCGAGGCCAAGGATGACCCCGCCCGCGAACAGCACGACGACGCCGTCGGGCGCGCCCAGCGACGCCGCCAGCGCTATCCCGACGACCGAACCGAGGGCCAGCCAGCCGGGCCGGCGCAGGCCACCGCGCCGATGCACGAGATACAGCGCGCAGCCGTAGGCGAAGCAGGGCACGATCCGCAGCGCCCCCCAATGGAAGGTCGCCTCCGTCAGGGAAAAACCCGCCAGCGCCTGAAAGCCCGCGTAGAGCGCCCCGCTCATCACGATGACGCCGGCGACGGCACCCCACGGCCGATCCCTCAACCGCCAGGCCCCGAAGGCGAAGGCGGGAAAGGTCAGATAGGCGAACCACTCCGCCGAGATCGACCACGACGAGTGGTTCCATCCCGCCTCAGGCGCTAAGCCCCAGGCGTGCAGCATCGTCAGGTGCGCGGGCAGGGAGGCCCAGCTGAGCACATTGCCGTCGATGGCCATGCCGGCCGCGACCGCCCCCAGACCCAGGACGCCGACGCCGATCAGGGTCGCCAGATGCAGCGGATAGACCCGCGCGAGCCGCGCCCACAGGAAGCCCCCGTAGCGGAAACCGCCCTCGCCGAACGCCTTCAGATAGACGTGACTGAGGATGAAGCCGGACAGGACGAAGAACAGCTCGACCCCCAGATAGCCCTTGGCCACCAGGTTCGGCGTCACGGCGATGTCGAGGTTCGGCCAGAAGGCATAAAGCGCCACCCAGGCGGCGGCGAAGAAGCGAAGCGCCGTCAGAGCGCGCAGGTCCGGGGGCGTTTCCACCTGTGTCATGGGCGAAAGTCTGCACCCGCGAGCGTACGAAAAGCGTTAAACCGGCCCCATGACCGACCAGACCGGCCCCCATCTTACCTTTGAGGCGCTGTCCGACGCCGCCGCCCAGGAGGCCGGACTGGACCGCGAATCGGCACGCGCCGCCCTGACCGCCGCCCTGGGTCTGCTGGATCGTCACGCCGGGCGCGAGACGCTGGTCGCCCTCTACGACGTGGTGGACGGGGCCGAGGCGGCGGCCCGGTCCGAAGGCGCGGCACGGCCCAGAAGGGGGCTGTTCGGCGGGCTGATCGCGGGAGCCGGGGGCCTGTCTGGAAAGGCGGTGGCCGAGGCCATGGGCCTGCTGGAAGCGCTGGAAGTCCACGGGATCGGCAAGGCCGAGATGAAGCGCTTGCTGCCCGCCGCGCGAGATCGTGTCCAGGCAGCGACCGGTCGCGACCTGCTGGGCGACGCCGTCCGCAGCGTCCCGGGCGTCGGGCCCCTGCTGGGCGGCGGCTGAGCCTTAGGGCCGGGGCTCGCTGTTCAGGAAGACGACCGAAGCGGCGCAGCCGTTCAGCGTCTGCGGCCCGACCTCGACCCGCGCCGTCAGGGGATAGGTCCGGTCGCTCATCCCGTCGGAACACTCCGTGGCGATCAGGGTGACCACCAGCGCCGTCCCGTCTTCGCCCGCCGCCGCATAGACGGCCGTGGTGCCCTGGATCGTCGGGCCCGGGTTGTCGGCTCTCATCCCGGTGCTGTCGACCGCGGAATAGGCGAGGGCGTCGGGCGTGATCTCGACGCTCCAGAACGGCTCGGTGCCGATGGCCCGCAGGGGCTCACCCAGATCGACGCCGCCCAGGATCGCCGGCGGTTCGGTCGTTGCGGGCGCGGGGGCTTCGACCGTCGGGTCGGAGCAGGCCGCGAGCGCGAGGACGGCGAGGGGCAGGGCGACGGAGATCAGACGAAACACGAGCACTCTCCGATGACGGACGTCGGCGGACAGAAGCCCCACCTCGCTCGGCGGTCAAGTCCACTCGCGGTGGAAGCGGTGGGCGCCTAAGCTGCGGACATGGCGATTCGCCCGCAGCCACCTCTCGAGGCCCTTGAGTTCTTCGCCGGCGGCGGCCTGGCCGGGCTGGGGCTGACCGGCTTTTCCACGACCTTCGCCAACGACCTGGATCCGATGAAGGCCGCCGCCTGGCGGGACAATCACCCGGGTGTCCTCCATACCGGCGACGTTCGGGACCTTTCGCCGTCCGATATCCCGGGGCGACCGACCCTGGCCTGGGCGTCGTCGCCCTGTCAGGACGTCAGCCTCGCTGGCGCACGGGCGGGACTGGACGGACACCGGTCCGGGGCCTTCTGGGGGTTCTGGCGGCTGATGCAGCAGCTGGACGGCGAGGGACGTGGGCCGCCCCTCGTCGTTGTCGAGAACGTCGTCGGCCTGCTGACATCCGGCGGCGGGCGAGACTTCGCCGCGGTCTGCGAGACCTTGGTGGACGCGGAATACCGCGTCGGGGCGCTGGAGGTGGATGCCAGCCGCTGGCTGCCCCAGTCGCGGCCCCGGCTGTTCATCGTGGCGATGCGGGGCGTCACAGGGGCGGAGGCTCCGGGGCCGGTCGCGCCCTTTCATTCGCCGAGAGTCTTGGCCGCCGTTGAGCGGCTGTCGACCTCGACCCGCGCGGCCTGGGCCTGGTGGAGCCTGCCGATGCCCCCGCGTCGGAACGCGGACCTCGCCGAATTGCTGGAGGAGGACGACGCGGTCGACTGGTTCGACGACACCCAGACCCGGACGCTCCTGGCCCTTGCCGCCCCCCTGCACCGCGCGCGACTGGAAGCGGCGCGCCTGTCCGGCGACCGCCGGATCGCCGCGGCCTATCGCCGGGTCCGGACCGAGGCCGGTCGCAAGGTCCAGCGCCTCGAGCTGCGGCTGGATGGCCTCGCCGGTTGCCTGCGCACCCCGGCGGGTGGGTCATCGCGCCAGTACGTCATCGTGTGCGACAGGGGGGCCATCCGGGCCCGTCGCCTGACCGGGCGCGAGGCGGCGCGGCTGATGGGGCTGTCTGACACCTATCGCCTGCCCCGGTCCGAGACGGCAGCTCTGAAGCTGATGGGAGACGCCGTGGCGGTCCCTGTCGTGCGACACCTGTCGGAAGGGCTGCTGTTGCCGGCGGTCCTCGGTCGCCGGGCCGCAGCCTAATCCCTGGCGCTGTCGCGGCCGGGGTCGAAGGTGTTGTCGACCTGGTCGTCCCAGCCCTCGCGATGCGACTTGAACGCCAGAGCCATCAGGAGCCACGCCAGCCCAACGGTGCCCAGGACGCCCAGCCCCATGGCGATCCAGCCGTGGATGGGCATGGGGCCGCCGCCGATGAGCATCCAGAAGCCGCCCAGCGCCCCGGTCGCCAGGGCCGAGACGCCCAGCGCATAGAGCACCGTCACGACGTGCTTGATCACCGGGCTGTCGACGCGGTCGGCCATGGTCGGGCCTTAACACAGCGCGGGCGCGAAGGCCCGCGACACGGCGTCTCTTTAGCGCTGGACCCACTGGCCCGCTGCGTTGCGGTACCACTGGCCTGACGGGATACGAGACTGCAACTGCAACTCGAACATCCGGGCGGCCGCGACCTCGGTCGAGGTGCCGGCGGCGCGGGCGCGCTCGCCATAGGCCCCGCGACGGGCGTCGTTGGTGTCGGACACGGCGGCGGCCAGAGGCGCGGGCACCGGCGGCGTGCGGATGCCCAGATAGCCGTCGGCCTGTTCGCCGACGACGCCCTGAGCCTTGGCCGCGTCGATCAGGGCCTTCTGTTCGGACGTCTGACCGAAGGCCGCGCCGGCGGCGACGCCCAGCGCCATCACGGCGGCGCCGACGACGAAGAGCTTGTTGAAGGTCATGGGACGGGTCGCTTCCTTGGAAACAGATTGGGGCATCAGAACAGGTTCGGGTTTTCGGCCAGCAGGTCGCGCAGTTCCTGATCCAGCCGGACGCGGACGTCGGCGTCCAGCTTGGCATAGATCTGGATCGGGTCGACCTGAAGGCGGATGGTCGGCGTGCAGCCGGCCAGCAGGGTCGCCGCGCCGACGGCGAGCAGGGTGGTGCGGATCAGGCGCTTTGGCGGTGTCATCGGCGGGGTCTCCGGATCGGGAACGCTTTCACTGCCACGTCGGATGCGCCCTGTCGCGTGAACAGGCGCTGAACGGTCAAGGTGGCCCCCCGTTGCCCGCGCGGGCGCGGTTGACCTCCAGCAGGTCGGAGATCAGCTGGTTCAGGTTCAGCGTCGTGTCCAGCGTCAGGTCGATGCCGGTGTTGGACGGCAGGGGCAGGGGGCGGTTCAGGAACTCGCGGCTGATCAGCTCGGACAGGGTCAGGCGCAGCTCCTGAAGCTCCGGCGGATCGTGGCGGCCGACGATGTGGAACAGGACGCCGACGCGGCCTTCATCGAGGCTGTTCACTTCGGCGGTCAGGACGTCGAAGGCCAGGTTCTCCATGGCCTGATAGGCGAGGTCCTCGACCGTGCCCGGCGGCACTGCCCCGCCGCCCCCGGCTTCCAGCCCCGTCAGGGCCTCGCGCGCGATCGACAGCCGGCCGGGCTGGGCGGCGAACAGGGTGCCGCCCGTGATCCGCACGCCCGCGTCTGGGTCCGAGGTGAACGGTAGCCGGCCTGAGACCACAGCATCGAGGCTGACCTTGTCGCCAAAGCCTGACCCCGCGATCAGATCGCCCAGCTGCACTCGGTCCAGCACGATGACGCCCGAGAAGGGCCGCCGGTCGAGGGGCACGCTGAACGGTTCGACGCGCACCGTCCCGCCCGCCGCCTGGATGGCCCCGCCCTCGACGGTGATGGCCGCCTCGTCCAGCTGGAAGCTGAGGTCGAGGTCGGTCAGGGGCGCGATAGACTCCAGTGTGGCGACGCGCAGGGACTGGTTCGGGGCCGTGGTCAGGGGGGCCAGTCGGGTGAAGTCGATCGTGCCCGACAGCCCCTTCACCGGTCCGGCGGGGCTGATGAAGTCGAGGTTGGGGATGATCAGCCGGCCAGAACTGGATCCGCCCTCGGGCAGGTCGGGGCTCCAGTCGATCCGGCCGGCGAAGGACACCGATCCGGTGGCGGGCGACTGGACGAAGTCGGCGGCCAAGGGGCTGAGGTCGGCGGGCTGAAGACCGCCCTCGGCGAACACCAGATCAGGGGCCGCGATGTCGATGCCGCCCGCGCCGGCGAGCCCGTCATGGGCCAGGGTCATGCGCCCCAGGGTGTTGCCCGAGCGAGCGAGGTCGAAGGCTCCAGACCACTGCTCGTCGGCCAGTCGCGCCTGCCCCGACGCGGTCAGGGTGTTGAACCGCAGGGGCCGGGTGGTGTCGTCGACCGTCACCGTCGTCAGGCGAGCGTCCAGACCGAGCCCGGACGCGGAGCCCGTCGCCACGACCGGTCCCTCGGCCCCGGTGAAGGCCAGGGCCAGGAAGGGGGCCTCGGCGTCAACGCCCCGCATCGCACCGGACCCGCGCCAGCGACCGCCCTCGGCCGCCAGCAGGGGACCGCCCGAGGGGCACAGCCGCCCCGAGACGTCTGTGACATCGTTCTCGTCCAGATCCAGCTGCTCGGCGGCGACCGACAGACAGCCCTCGGGGGCATAGGTGACCCGGCCCCGGTCGCTGGCCAGCAGCCCGGCCGTCCGCACCGTCAGCCCGCGCGCGATGGCGAAGTCCAGCGCCGCGTTCCCGTCCAGTCGCGCCTGGAAGCCGCCGGGCGTCAGCCGCCAGTCGGAAACGGCGAAGCGGGCCTCGGGCAGGCCGCGTCCGCGCACGGCGGTCAGCGTCAGGGCCCCGCCACCGCGCTCTCCTGGCCGGGCCGAGAACAGCGGCCGCGCGACCGGCGACAGGGTCAGGACGCCGCCGTTCGCCGGGGTGATGCGGGCCGGCCGGGCGAGGGTCACGGAGGTTCCGGTAGCGCCGGACGCCACTCGCAACCCAGGGGCCGACAGGGAGAAGCCGCCCAGCGCCCGCTTCAGCTCGGCCAGCTCAGGCACGTCGGCCGGGCCGACCGCGCCGAACAGGGGCCAGGCCCCGCCCGCCGCCGCTACCGATCCGGTCAGATCCAGAGCCGTCGACCGGGCGGCATCATAATCCAGGTCCATCCGGCTCGAGACGTCCGTCAGGCGAAGATCGTCCAGCGTCGCGCTGGAGAGCCTCGCCGCGACCGGTCCCCCGGCCTGAACACGCCCGCCCGATCCGCTCAGGGACAAGGCACCCGACGTGGCGGTCAGCCTCGCCAGCGACAGCTCGCCGGCCTGGCCCGAGGCGGCCGCTACGCGCGCCGGACCCGTTACGCTCCAGTCGGTTCCTCCGGCCGCCCTTCGCAGCGCGACGCGGGCGTCCGTCGCTGAAATGTCGATGCCGCGCGCTGTCAGACCCGGTGCGGTCAGCCGCCCCGCGACCATTCGGGCCGTCCCCCCGCCGTTGAACCCGAGCGTCTCGATCCAGCCGGTCGCCTGTCCGTCCGTTCTCAGGGTCACCGTTGCGGCCTCGGCCACGGTCTCACCCAGCGCCAGCCGGTCGCCGCTGAGCCGAATATCGAGCACCGCCCGCCCGTCGCCCCGCCGCGCTGTCATGTCGGGATAGGGCAGGTCCCCGGTCGCGGTCAGACGCATCGCCTGACCCCGTGCGCCCGGCAGGCTGAACCGTTCGGCGTCAAGCGACAGCCGCGTCGCCACCCGGTCGCCGGTGGTCGTGATTTCCAGCGTGCCGCCCAGACCCCGAGCCTCCACATCGCCGCTGCGGAGCGAGGCCACGGGCATCCGGGCTGACAACCGCATCAGCTTGCCGTCGTCCACCCGCGCATCGGCCAGCAGCGACACTGGCCCATATTCCGTGTCCAGCCTCAGCCGCCCGGTCTCGACGACCACGATCGGCCCGCGACTGTCCGGTCGCGGCGGACGGCCGGTGAACTCCTCGATAAGGGGGTCCAGCGACCCGAAGGACAGCCGGCCCTCGCGCCAGCTGGCCCGCATGACGGGCCGGACCAGACGGATGCGCGTGGGCGTCACGCCCATCCCGCCCTGTGCCCAGGGCAGGGTCAGGCCGTAGTCGACCTCGACGCGTTCGATCGTCACATCGGGATCTGCGGCGTCGCCGATACGGACCCGGCCGACGAACCCGTCCATTTCCAGCCGCTCGACCTCGACCTCGGCCTCGATCCCGCGCCGGTCCAGCCAGCCGACCAGAACCTCGCGCGCGGCGGTCCTGCGGTTCATCCAGGTGACGGCCACGAAGAGGGCCAGCACCAGGGCGGCGATCAGAAGCCCGATCCCGATCCGTCGCAAGGGCTGTCTGCGGGGCGTGGGTGCCTCTCCGTCCCGGGAAGGCGGGGTCATCGTCCGGCTCCGTCCCAATGCGGCACGTCGTCTCGCTTGAACATCGTCGAGATGTAACGCTGCGAAACAGCCGTGTCCCATGCGCCACAATGAGTGGCACTCAGGTCACTTTGAATGGATCGCGCTTCGCCTGGGCGGAGACACGATTCATCGCTGACAGCATAGACGTCCATAGCTTGGCGATAGACTGTCGCGAACACCGTCGGAATACCCAAATCGTCTCGTCTCTACCGTCAGGCCCTGCGGCGGTTAATCATTTGTAACGACCCTGCTTCCCATGGTGAGATTGGCGGGTTATAGGGCTTGCCTCGCGGCCGGGGGGACTTGGGCGCGATCCTTGCTTTTGTGAGAGTGGGCGCCGCTGGGCGTCGTCGTTTGCCGGGGACCGATGGCTCAGTTCGATCCGCGCCGTCAGCCGATGCGCTTTGCACCGCATCTTTTGACCGCCGCCGCTGCCTTGACCGTGGCCACGCTCGCCGGGCGGGTATACCAACCCGCTCAGGCCGAACCGGTTCCGGAACTGACCGCGGTTCAGATCGCCAGCCTTGAAGCCCAGGCCTTCGCCACCGCCGGCGCGCCCGCCGGCCTCACCGCCCCCGAAGCCATCCCCGTCCAGATCCGCCGCGGCGAGACGTTCGAAGAAGCCGTCCAGCGCACCGGTGTCGGTGCCGCAGAGGCCTCCGCCGTCGCCGCAACCCTCTCCAACGCTTACGACGTGTCGCAGATGCAGGCCGGCCTGCGGTTCGAGACCGCCATCGCCCGCCCTCGCGCCGGCCGGGGCGACGCCCGCCTGATCGGCTTGACGATGCGGACCGGACCCGCCAGCCAGTTGACGGTCTCGCGCAGCTTCGACGGCGCGCTTCGCCTGCGCGCGCTCGAAGAACGCGTCACCGAAGAGACTGTCGTCCTGACCTCCGAAGTGCGCGGCTCCCTGTCGGCCACGGCCCAGCGCATGGGCGCCGACGCCGCCATCCGCCGCCGCGCCACCCAGATTTTCGCCCACAAGTTCGACCTTGATCGCGACGTCCGGGCGTCGGACGAGTTCACCCTGGTGTTCGACCGCTCGGTCACCGAGAACGGCCGCACTGTCGACACCGGCGATCTGCTGTACGCCGAACTGAAGGGTTCGGCCTTCTACCGCTATCAGCCCGCCGGCGCGCGCGAGCCCCAGTATTTCGACTCGACCGGCAAGAACATGCGCTCTTCGATGATGCGCACGCCGCTGGTGCGCGGCTTCCGCGTGTCGTCGTCGTTCGGGGTGCGGACCCATCCGATCTCCGGCTACCGCCGGATGCACCAGGGCATCGATTTCGCCGCCGGCACCGGCACACCCATCGTGGCCCCCGCCGACGGCGTGGTGGTCGAGGCGCGTCGCTGGGGCGGCTACGGCAACTGGCTGCGAATCCGCCACGCCAACGGATTGGAAAGCGGCTACGGCCACCTGTCGCGCTATGGCTCGGGCATCCGCGCCGGCCAGCGGGTCAGCCAGGGCCAGATCGTCGCCTACGTCGGATCGACGGGGGCTTCCACCGGCCCGCACCTGCACTACGAGATCTGGCGCAACGGTCAGCGGATCAACCCGACCAGCATTCGCGTCGACGTCGGCACCGAGCTGACCGGGGCCGACCTGGCCGGCTTCCGCGCCGAAAAGGCCCGGATCGACCGCATCATCGCCGCCGGCGGTCAGCGCCGCCCGGTCGTGATGCAGGCCTCGGCCCCGGGCCTGCGCCCCGCCGCAGCCCCGACCCGCTCCTAGGCCTGAACGCTCCTCATCGCGTCGACGGCGGCGACCAGCCGGTCCAGATCCCGCGCCGTCGACAGGCGGTGGTCGCCGCCTTCGATCAGATCCAGCCGCACGTCTCCGCCCGTCAGCCGCTCGGCCAGGGCGACGGCATGCGACCAGGGCACGGTGTCGTCCGCCCGCCCCTGAAGCACATGGACCGGCGCCGTGATCGGGATCGGCCCGTCCAGCAACAGCCAGTTCCGCGCCTCCTCGAACATCGTCCGGGTCAGGACGTACTCGCCCAGACCGTCCTCGACGATCGTCGCCTCGCCGTCCCGCAGGATCGCCTGGCGCGCGTGATCGGACAGTGACGGCCACATCAGCCGCTCGGTGAAATCCTGTGCCGGGTTGACGAGAACGAGGCCTGCCATCCGTTCCGGCCGGGCCAGCGCCGCCAGCAGGGCAACCCAGCCGCCCATCGACGACCCCACCGGGATGACCGGCCCCTCCAGGCTGTCGATCACGCCGATCGCGTCCTCGCGCCAGCGTCCGATGGTGGCCCGGCGCCAATCGCCCGAGGATCGTCCGTGGGCGAAATGGTCGTACCGCACGAAGGTCCAGCCCCGTTCGCGCGCGGCCTGGTCCAGCGCCAGGGCCTTGGTCCCCTCCATGTCCGAACGGAACCCGCCGATCCACAAGACGGTTGGCCCGTCGCCCCGGACCCGCTTGAGGGCCAGGGTCTCTCCGTCGGCGCGGGGGAGGGTGTGGGGTGCGTCGGTCATCCCTCACTTTCGTCATGCCGGGCGCAGGCGCGCAAGCGCCGCAGACCCGGAACAGGGCGGCGCGCGGGAGCGCGAACAGGTCACGCGCACATTCGCTGAAAGGGTTCGCCTTCGCTTCGCTTCGACGCCGCCCTGTTCCGGGTCTCCGCTCCGCTTCGCCCGGAATGACGAAAGCAAGGAGAGCCGCTATGAGCGCCGCATGAGCACCAAGGTCCTGTTCGTCACCTCCAACCGCATCGGCGACTGCGTCATCTCCTCGGGCGTGCTGCGCGAGATCGCGCGCCAGGTGCCCGGAGCCCGGATCACCGTCGCCTGCGGTCGCCCGCCCGCGCCCTTCTTCCGCTCGGCCCCCGGCGTCGAACGCGTCATCGTGCTGGACAAGAAGAAGGCCGCAGGACACTGGCTGGACTTGTGGACCCAGGTTTCTGGCGAACGCTGGGCTCTGGTGGTCGACATTCGCGGCTCGGCCCTGGCTTGGCTGGTCTGGGCGGACCGCCGCATCGTCTACTCCCGCAAGTGGGAGACGGGCCTGCCCAAGGTCGAGATGGTCACGGCGATGATGGGGGCCCCCCAGCCGCTGGAGCCGCAAATCTGGCTGGACGACCAGGCCCGCGCCGAGGCCGCCGCCGTCATCGATCCGCAACTCGCGGCCGGTGCCGGACCGGGTCCGATCCTGGCCCTCGCCCCCATCGCCCATCAGCCCGGCAAGAGCTGGCCCGCCGACCGTTGGGGCGAACTGGTCCGGCGTCTGATGGCCGAACCGCGCTTCGCCGGCTGGCGTTTCATGCCGGTGGGCGGCCCCGGCGACCATCCGCCTGCGGCTCCGGCGCTCGCCGTGGCGGGCGACCGCGCCATCGATTTCGTGGGCAAGGGCGACATCCTGGCGTCCGCCGCCGCCATCGACCGGGCGACGCTGTTCGTCGGCAACGATTCCGGCCTGATGCATGTGTCGGCGGCGCTGGGGAAGCCGACGCTGGGACTGTTCGGCCCGACGGAGTGGTGGCTCTACGGCCCGCGCGGTCCGCGCACGGCCATCGCGGCGTCCAATCCGGTGCGCGGCGCGTTCGCCCCGATTGAGGCCTTGACCGTGGACCGCGTGTTCGAGGCGGTGCTGGCGCTGCACGACGCCTGGGTGTGACGCCTCAGGACAGGACCGCCGTCATGTGCTCCATCATGAGTACCGAGGCGAAGAAGGTCGCCGTGAAAGACGCTGAGAAATAGAAGGCCTCGCGCAGCAACTTGCGGCGGGGCTTGGCCGCCAGGGTCGGCGGCAGGCGAACAGGCAGTTCCCTCATGACGCTACTCCGGGAGTGACGCAGGAGAGTGCGCCGGCTTTGCTGACGCGCGATGAAGGAACACGGTGAAGCGCCCATTCGCCACGTTCGCCACTCTGGCCCCGCGCCGCCGGACGGATTAGGGGTTCGTTATGCCTCCCGCCGACAGCCCCCAGGACGTTTTCAAGCGCGCGCTGGCCCATGCCGCCCGCGCCCTGGCCGAGCAGTCGGAGCTTGAGGTGGTGTTCGGCTCGGACGGGCCGCGCCTGTCGAACGGCGTCCTGACCCTGCCGCACCCCCCGCGCGTCGCCTCGGCCGGCGAGAGCGCGACCCTGAGGGGCCAGGCAGACCGGCTGGCCCTGCGTCTGGCCAACCACGACGAAGCCGTCCACGCCCGCCTGCGCCCCACCGACAGCCGCGCCGCCGAGGTGTTCGAGGCGGTCGAACAGGCCCGGGTCGAGGCCCACGGCTCGACATCGCTGGCCGGCGTCAGGGCGAATATGGACGCCGCCCTTCTGACCCGGCTGGAGAAGTCGGGGGCCCTGCGCATCGCCGACGCCGACCGGGTTCCGGTGGCCGAGGCCGTGGCCCTGCTGGTGCGCGAGCGCGTCACCGGCCGCCGCAGTCCGGACGGCGCCGGGACAATGCTGGACCTCGTGCGAGAGGCTCTGGAGGGCAAGGCGGGGACGGAGCTGGATGCTCTGGCCGACAAGGCGGGCGACCAGGCGGCGTTCGGTTCGGCGCTGAAGGATGTGCTGCGCGCGCTCGACCTCGATCCCGGCGACGGACGAGGCGACGACACCTCCGAGGAGGCGGGGGAGGACGAGCCCGAGCCCCAGTCCCCCGAACCGTCCGAGGACGAGGAGGAAGAGCAGGACGACGGCGGCGGCGAGGGCGGTCAGTCGATGGACGGCCGCTCCGAGGAGGAGACCAGTGAGCAGGACCGCGAGGCCCGCTCCGACGGCCAGCCCGCCGAACGCGACGGCGATGCCGCCGACGACGGGCCCGACGTGGCCGAGGGCGCCCTGCCCAACCGCCAGGACAATGCCGACGACGGCCGGGCGATCGACGCCTATCGGGTGTTCACCACCGCCTATGACGAGGTCATCGACGCCGCCGACCTGTGCGATCCGATGGAGCTGGATCGGCTGCGCTCCCTGCTGGACCAGCAGCTGGCCATCCTTTCTTCCGTGGTCGCCCGGCTGGCCAACAAGCTGCAGCGCCGGCTGATGGCCCAGCAGAACCGCAGTTGGTCCTTCGACCTGGAAGAGGGCGTGCTGGACACCGCCCGCCTGACCCGGATCATCACCGATCCGACCAGCCCGCTCAGCTTCAAGGCGGAAAGCGAGAGCCCGTTCCGCGACACGGTGGTGACCTTGTTGCTGGACAACTCCGGCTCCATGCGCGGGCGGCCGATCATGGTCGCTGCGGTCTGCGCCGACATCCTGGCCCGCACGCTGGAGCGCTGCGGCGTCAAGGTCGAGATCCTGGGCTTCACCACCCGCGCCTGGAAGGGCGGGCAGTCGCGCGAGGCCTGGATCACGGCGGGCAAGCCGGCCATGCCCGGTCGCCTGAACGACCTGCGCCACATCATCTACAAGGCCGCCGACGCGCCCTGGCGCCGGGCCAAGAAGAACCTGGGCCTGATGATGCGCGAGGGCCTGCTCAAGGAAAACATCGACGGCGAGGCCCTGACCTGGGCGCATGATCGGCTGCTGGCCCGGCCCGAGGCCCGCCAGATCCTGATGGTGATCTCCGATGGCTCCCCGGTCGATGATTCGACCCAGTCGGCGAATGCCGCCCTCTATCTGGACAAGCACCTGCGCCAGGTCATCGAGCGGATCGAGACCCAGTCGCCTGTCGAACTGATCGCCATCGGCATCGGCCACGACGTCACCCGGTGGTATCGCCGCGCCGTCACCATCGTCGACGTGGAACAGCTCGCCGGCGTCATGATCGAGAAGCTGGCCGAGCTGTTCGAGGCGGCGCCCAAGCAGCCTCAGTGCGGCCGTCGCGGCCTGAAGCGCGCGGCGTGATGCAGGCCGCCCTGCGCGCGCTCGGCGTCGCCGCCCTGCTGGGGGCCGCCGCCTGCGCTGCTGTGGCCACCACCATCCCGATGCCGGCCGGCCCGGATCGCGCGATCCGGCTGGAGGCGAACCGGACGCCGCTGGGCATCGGCGGGGCGACGCTCGCGCCCGGTGTCCGCTACGCCGGCGGTCTCACGCTGCGGGGTACCGATCTGCACGGCCTGTCCGACCTCAAGATCGATGGCGACCGCGCCTGGGTCGTCTCCGATTTCGGCCACCTGATCCGGTTCACGCTCGGTCTGGACCAGACAGGGCGGCTGGTCTCGGCGAGCGATGCCGTCAGCCGACCTCTGGGCGGGCCGGACGGGACGATGCTGTCGGCCAGCGACGGTGCCGACGCCGAGGGTCTGGCGATCCTGCCTGACGGACGCGTGTTGATCGCTTTCGAGCGCAATCACCGCATCTGGTCCTACGGCCCGGGCGCGACCGCGCGGCCAGTTCCGGTGGCTTCCCCCGATGTCGATCTGCCCTCGAACGGCGGCTTCGAGGGGTTGTCGGCCGCCGGTCCGAACGGCTGGCTGGTGCTGGCCGAGGGCGGCGGGGCCTGGGTCTGCGCCGCGGCCTGTTCCGGGCTCGGCACCGGGCGTCTGACCCCGGCCGACGGCTACAGCTTCACCGGGGCGGATCGCGACCCCTCGGGAAGCGGCTGGTTCGTTGTGGAGCGGCTGTATCGCCCGCCGCTTACCCTGCGCGTGCGGGTGCGCCGATTGTCGGCCCAAGGCGTGTTGTCCGAACCCCTGATCGCGCTACAGCCGCCGGCGTCGGTCGATAATTTCGAGGGGATCGCGGCCGTGGCCACGCCGACGGGCACGCGGCTGTATCTGCTCAGCGACGACAACGCCAATCCGCTGCAGAAGACCCTTCTGCTGGCGTTCGATGTGGCTACACCCGCTCCGACACCTTGATGGCGACCTTGCAGCCCGCCTTGATCACGGCGCTCAGCAGGCGGTAGCCGGGAGCTTCTCTGCTGCCGTGCTCGATGGCGTGATCGTGGTGGGCCAGTTCCTCTTCGCGGAACTGCGCCAGCTCGGCGGCCAGGGCCGGTTCGCGGTCGCGCAGCTCGGCGATCTGGTCGGCGTAGTGTTCCTCGATCACGCTCTCGACCGCCTCGGTGCAGGCATGGGCCGCCTTTTCACCCATCAGAGCGGTGACGGTGCCGAGCCCGGTCGCGGCCAGCGACCACAGCGGCAACAGTGCCGTCGGGCGGACGCGGTGCTCGGTCAGGAGGGCGTCGAACCGCGCCTTGTGGACCTGTTCGCCGGCCTTCATCTCGGCCATGTCGGCGGCCAGGTCGGCCTTGCCGGGCGCATTGGCGAAGACCGCGCGCTGCGCCTCATAAATCTTGACCGCTCCGTATTCCCCCGCGTGATCGACGCGCAGGATTTCGGCCAGCCGCGCCCGTCCCGCGCCGCGACCAGGGCGGGGCAGGGGGATGCGGCGCGTCTCAGTTCCGTGGGGCTCTTGCATCCTTGGGTCTCTTGGCGGCGATCAGGCTGAACCCGGCCAATGCGACCGAGACCAGGGTGTTCCATCCTGCCATGGACAGACCCAGGAACCGCCACGTCACCGCGTCGCACATGACGACCCGCTGCGGCTCGCCGATCCCGAGCGCCAGGGAGGTCATCGCCTCCAGATCGGCCATGCCGCCACCCCCGGCGCAAAGTGCGGGAAGGGCCCACCACTTCATCTCGCCCCCGGCGTGGAAGCCCGCTGTGATCGCCCCGGTCGTGAACACCGCGAACAACAGGAAGGCGGCGATCCGGGGCGTGCCGCGCCGGGCTTGGCTGACGACCGCCCACAGGGTGGCGATCAGGGCGATGGCCACCGCGCCCCAATAGACCTCACGCTGCTTCAGACACAGGTTGCAGGCGGCCAGGCCCAGGAACCGCTCGCTGAAATGGGCGAACCCCAGCATCGCCAGCGAGATCGCCAGGGCGAAGGCGGTCCACCACCGGGTCAGCAGGCGATAAAGGCTCATGGCGCGAACCTTAGCCCTAACCGGTGAACCGCGCCATCAGCCCGACGGCCCAGCCCGCGCCGAGGAAGAAGCCGGTGGCGACGACCGCGATCGCCGTGGCCCAGCCGACGGCGACGGCGGCTCCGCCCGCGACGAAAAGCCCGTCCCTCTGGATCAGTCCGACCGACAGCAGGGCCAGGGCCACCGACGGCACGGTGTTGGTCATCGGCAGGACGATGGTGACGGTCGCCAGGATCATGAAGGCGGCGGCCAGCTGTTCCGCGAGGCCCGAGGCGAACATTTTCAGCCGCGGCCGCGACAGCCGCTCCAGCCAGCCCATTCGCTTGGTCGCGAAGTCCGCCATCCGGTCCAGCATCGACTTGGACACGGTGCGTCTCAGGATCGGCTCAGGCAGCCAGGGTTCCTTGCGACCCACCAGCATCTGGCCGGCCAGCAGCAGGATCGGGACGCCGACGATCTGGGGCACGCCGTACAGGGCCGGGACCAGACAGGGGATGGCCAGGATCAGGATCATCAGGCCGAATGCGCGCTCGTCCAGTCGGTCGCGGATCTGGCCGATGGTCAGGCCGTCGGGGCCGGACGCCTCGGCGAGACTGGCGACCAGGCCGATGAAGCCCTGGTTCGGATCGTCGGAGTGACGGCCGGCCATCAGTCGCGCAGCAGCTCGTTCACGGCCGTCTTGGCGCGGGTCTGGGCGTCGACCGTCTTGACGATGACCGCGCAATACAGCGACGGCCCGCCGTTCGGGTCGGGCAGGGCACCGGGGACGACGACGGAGTAGGCGGGCACCTCGCCGCGCACGACCGCGCCGGTCGCTCGATCGACGATCTTGGTGGTGGCCGAGATGTAGACGCCCATGGCCAGGACCGCGCCCTGGCGCACGATCACGCCCTCGACGACTTCGGAGCGGGCCCCGATGAAGCAGTCGTCCTCGATGATGGTCGGATTGGCCTGGAGCGGCTCCAACACGCCGCCGATGCCGACGCCGCCCGACAGATGCACGTTCTTGCCGATCTGGGCGCACGACCCGACCGTGGCCCAGCCGTCGACCATGGAGCCATCGTCGACATAGGCGCCGATGTTCACGAAGCTGGGCATCAGGACGACGTTCTTGCCGATGAAGGCCCCCTTCCTGACCACCGAGCCCGGCACGGCGCGGAAGCCCGCCTCGCGGAAGTCGTTGGCGGTCCAGTCGCCGAACTTGTTGGGCACCTTGTCGTACCAGGGCCCGACGCCCGGCGCGGGCGAGGACAGGCCCCGGTCGCCGCCCCGCATGATCTCGTTGTCGTTCAGCCGGAAGGACAACAGGACCGCCTTCTTCAGCCACTGGTGCGTGGTCCAGGTTCCGTCCTCGCCCCGGCTCGCGACGCGCGCCTTGCCGGAATCGAGCAGGTTCAGCGCCGTCTCGACGGCGTCGCGCGTCTCGCCGCGGGTGGACGGCGTCAGCTCGGTGCGGATGTCCCAGCCGGCTTCGATGGCGGCTTCCAGGCTGGCGTGGTCGGTCATGCGGCGTCTCGCAGGGGGAGGGGTTCCAGGAAGCTAAGCAGATCGGGGGCGGTCGCGTCGATCCACGGACCGGTCTCAAGGCCACGCCCGTCGCCGATCAGGACCGTCGTCATGCCCAGGGCCTTGGCCGGGGCCAGGTTGCGCGGCGTGTCCTCGAAGAAGATCGCGCGGTGCGGATCGATGCCGAACCGCCCGAGGAAATGGCGGAAGGTCGAGGGCGCGGGCTTGGGCGTCAGGTCCATGTCCTCGATGGCGAAGACGCCGTCGAACAGGTCGGTGATGCCGATCCGCTCCATCACCCGGGCGGCATGGCAGCGCGCGCCGTTGGTCAGGACGAACCGCCGGCCGGGCAGGCGGGCCAGGGCCTCGGCCATGCGGGGGCTGGGCTCCAGACTGTCCAGCGGCACGTCGTGGACCTCGCGCAGAAACTTGTCCGCATCGACGGCGTAGTTGGCCATCAGGCCCGCCAGGGTCGTGCCGTGCTCGTTCAGGAACGACTTCTGCAGCACCCGAGACTCATCCGCGGGCAGGCCGACGGCGTCGACCATGAAGGCGTTGATGCGGCCCTGTACCAGCTCCATCACCCCCTGCTCGGGCGGATAGAGGGTGTCGTCCAGGTCGAAGACCCAGGTGTCGATGTGACCGAGGTCCAGCGTCACGCCTTCACCAGCGTTCCGGCCCCGTATTCGGTGAACAGCTCCACCAGCATGGCGTGGGGCCGTCGTCCGTCTAGGATGACCACGGCCTCGACGCCGGCCTTCACTGCCGCCATCGCCGTCTCCAGCTTGGGGATCATGCCGCCGGACGCCGTGCCGTCGTCGATCAGGCCTTGCGCCTCGGCCACCGTCATCTGGCGGATGATCTGACCGTCCTTGTCCAGCACGCCCTTGACGTCGGTCAGCAGCAGCATTCGCTTGGCGTTCAGCGATCCGGCCACGGCGCCTGCCACGGTGTCGGCGTTGACGTTGTAGGTCTGGCCGTCCTCGGCGACGCCGATCGGGGCGATGACCGGCACCCAGTCGTCGGTCTCCGATGCGATCAGGCCCGCGATCAGCTTGGGATCGACCTTGGTTGGCTCGCCGACGAAGCCCAGATCGACCTCGTGCTCGATCAGGCTGTCGGGATCGCGCTTGGTCCGCGTGGTCTTCTCGACCGTCAGCAGGCCTGCGTCCTTGCCCGACAGACCCACGCCGCGCACGTCAGCCTCGCGGCCCGCGACGGTGATCCAGTGGGCGATCTCTTTGTTGACCGCGCCGGACAGGACCATCTCGGCCACCGCCATCGTGTCCCGGTCGGTGACCCGCAGGCCGTCGACGAAGGCGGATTTCACTCCTGCCTTATCCAGCATGGCGCTGATCTGCGGCCCGCCGCCGTGGACGACCACCGGGTTGACCCCCATCAGCTTCAGAAGAACCACATCGGCCGCGAACTGCTTGGCCACGGCGACTTCGCCCATTGCATGGCCGCCGTATTTGATGACCACGGTCTCGCGGTCATAGACCTGGATATAGGGCAGGGCCTCGGCCAGGGTCTTCGCCGTGGCCCAGCCGCGCTCCTCGGATTGCCGGTCGGTCTCGTCCATGGGCGGGTCACTAGCGGGGGCGAGCGGCTGTGTCATCCGCGCAAGCGTGACGGGAGGACGGTTTGTGCCGCGTCGCGAACCGGATAAGAGGCCTGCGATGGTCCTCTATCCCGTGATCCTGTGCGGCGGTGGCGGCACGCGGCTGTGGCCCGCGTCTCGCCCGTCCCGGCCCAAGCAGTTCGTGCCGATGTCCGGCAACCGCAGCCTGTTCCAGGACGCGGTGCTGCGGATGGCGCCCCTGGCCGAAGGCGGTGGCCGGGTGCTGGTGATCGGCGGGGTGGCCCACCGGCGCTGGATCCTGGACCAGCTGGCCGAGGTCGGCGTCGAGGCCCAGGTCCTGCTGGAGCCCGAGGCACGCGATTCCGCTCCCGCCATGGCCGTCGCCGCTGCCTGGGTCGCCCGGGCCGATCCGACCGGCGTCGCCGCCTTCGTCGCCTCCGACCACCACGTGCCCGACCACGACGCCTTCCGTGCGGCCGTCGCCGAGGCGGGGGCCGCGGCGGCGAAAGGCCGGATCGTCACCCTGGGCGTGCGGCCCGACGGTCCGTCATCGGCCTATGGCTATATCCGCCCGGCGGGCACCGGCCTGTCCGGCGTCGCCGCCTTCGTCGAGAAGCCCGACGCCGTCACCGCGGCCGACTACATCGCCGCCGGCTATCTGTGGAACAGCGGCAACTTCATGGTCGGGGCCCAGACCCTGCTGGACGAGCTGTCGGTCCTGGCCCCCGGCGTCCTGACGGCGGCCCGCGCCGCCCTGCCCGAGCCGGACGGCGGCCCGGTCCAGGTGCTGGGCGCGGCCTTCGGCGGGGCCCCCAAGATCTCGATCGACTATGCAGTGATGGAAAAGACCCGGCTGGCCGATGTGCTGGCGGTCGATTTCGCCTGGTCGGACATGGGGGCCTGGGACGCCATTGCCGCCTCGGGCGAGGGCGACGTCGGCCTGCACATCTTCGAGGATTCCGACGGCTGCCTCGTGCGGGCCCCAGACGGCGTGCTGGTCGCGGCGCTGGGCGTTCGGAATCTGGCCATCGTGGTCGAGCCCGACGCCGTGCTGGTCGCCGACCTCGCCCGGTCCCAAGACGTCAAGCGCGTCGTCGCCCGGGTTCAGACCTCGTCACCGCGTCATCTGGATTTCGCCAGCCCCGCGCCGGAACCCCTGGCCGAGGGCGCCCGCCGTCTCGCAGACTGGCTGAGGCTGAGGGCCCTGCCTCTGTGGGCCACCGTGGGACTTCAGGACGGGCCGGGGTTCGCCGAGGCCATGGGGCTGGACGGCCGGCCTCTGCCCCTGCCGGGCCGGTCGCTGGTCCAGTCGCGCCAGGTCCACACCTATGCCACGGCCGCCCGCCACGGCTGGGCCGGGCCGTGGCGGCGCGCGGTCTGGTCCGGGCTGGACGCCCTGACCGGCCGGTTCCTGCGCGACGACGGCACCAGCCGGGCGCTCGTGGCCCGGGATGGCCGGGTTCTGGACGAGACGCCCCGCCTCTACGACCACGCCTTCGTCCTGCTGGCCCTGGCCTCGGCTCGCGCCGCCGGGACCGACCGGCCGGATCTCGAAATCCGCGCCCTCAGCCTGCGCGGCTGGCTCCTGGACCACGCCCTGCCTCAGGGTGGCTTCCTCGAGACCGGGGCCCACCCCTATCAGGCCAATGCCCAGATGCATCTTCTGGAGGCCTGCATGGCCTGGGAGCCTCAGGGCGACGCCGGTTGGGCGACCCTCGCGGACCGGATCGTCGACCTGGCCGAGCGCCGCTTCATCGACCCGGCCACCGGCCGGCTGCGCGAGTTCTACGAGGCCGACTGGACCCCGGCGGGCGGCGAGGACGGCCGGCTGGTCGAGCCCGGCCACCAGTTCGAATGGGCCTGGCTGCTGGCCCGCCACGGTCAGGCGCGCGGCCGACCAGACCTGATCCAGCGCGCCCGTGTCCTCTACGCCCGAGGCCGCGAGGGCGTCTCGGAGCGCGGCGGCGTGGCCCAGGACGCTCTGAACGACGACGGCACCCTGCGCAGCGGCCGCGCCCGCCTGTGGCCCCAGACCGAATGGCTGAAGGCGGCGCTGCTCCTTGCCGAACAGTCCCGCGACGCTGAGCGGACCGCCCTGATCGCCGATGCCGAGACCGCGCTCCGGGCGCTGTGGCTGTATCTGACGCCCGACGGCCTGTGGCGGGACAAGCGTCTGCCCGACGGCGGCTTCGTCGACGAGGGCGCGCCCGCCTCCAGTTTCTATCACATCATCGGGGCCTTCGATCAGCTGGCGGCCCTGGGCGGACAGCCGGGCTTCGAGGGGCTCTCGGGGCTCGATCTGGGCTAAGGGTCGGCCGCCGCGCAAACCTCGCCGAAAGTTGAACGCTATTTTTGCTTAGGGCGCGCAACCCTTTCCTAAATACGATAGGGCAGAAGTGTTGCGGGGCGCACTTCTTCGAGGCCGAGTAATGGCTGACTCCTATTCGTCTGACACCTCGTCGGCCTTCGGCGAGGTCGGCGGCTATGCCCGGTGCGGCTGCTGCGGCGGCTTTCACGCCATCTTCGACAGCGGCGATGTCTCTCCCTATGCGGCCCTGAACGCCGACGATCGGGGCGGCGTCGGGCCGAACAACAAGGACAGCTTCACCACGGCCGAGGCGGCCGCCCAGCTTGGCCGGAACAACATCAGCTGGGCCTCCGGCCTGGGACAGGGCGCCAGCGTCAACTTCGCCTTCCGCTCCAGCGCCCCGACCACCCTGCCCACCGACGTCACGGGCTTCCAGAGGTTCAACGACACCCAGATCGCCGTGACGCTTCAGGCGCTCCAGGCCTGGGCCGACGTAGCCAACATCACCTTCACCCGCGTGAACGACGGCGACGGTTTCTCCAACAACGCGACGATCCTGTTCTCCAACTACACCGACGGCCAGGACGGCGCCGGGGCGTTTGCCTATTCGCCGGGCGGAACCAGCGTCACCTCGAACTCCGGCGATGTGTGGGTCAACAGCTCGATCGCCTCGAACGCCACGCCCGTCCTGCTGGGCTATGGCTACCACACCCTGACGCACGAGATCGGCCACGCCATCGGCCTGTCGCACCCGGCGGCCTATGACGCCGAAGAAGGCGTCTCGATCACCTATACGAACGACGCCGTCTATTACGAGGACAGCCGCCAGTACACGGTGATGTCCTACTTCAACGAGTCGAACACCGGGGGCAATTTCAATGCGGCGTCTGGCGCGCGCCAGTATTCGGCCGCTCCGCTGCTGGACGACATCGCGGCCGCACAGCGCCTGTACGGGGCCAATCAGACGACGCGGACGGGCGATACCGTCTACGGCTTCAACTCCAACGCCGACCGCGCCTGGTTCAGCGCGACCAGCGCCGCGACAGACGTCATCTTCGCCGTCTGGGACGCGGGCGGCACCGACACCTTCGACTTCTCCGGTTATTCCGACACCCAGCTGATCGACCTGCGCCAGGGGGCCTTCTCCAACGTCGGTGGTCTGACCGGAAACGTGGCCGTGGCCATCGGCGCGGTGATCGAAAACGCCATCGGCGGGTCGGGCGCGGACCGCATCATCGGCAACGGCGCGGCAAACATCCTGACCGGTGGGGCCGGGGCGGACACCCTCGACGGGGGTCTGGGCAACGACACGGCGGTCTATTCGGGCGTGCGCAGCCTCTACACCATCACCGTCAGCGGCAACACGACGACCATCACCGGGCCGGACGGGACCGACGTCCTGACCAATGTCGAGAACTTCCGCTTCGCCGACCAGACCGTGGCGGCGGCGGCCCCAAGCGGTGGCCTGTCGATCAGCGGCGACGTCACCGACAACCTGATCGAGGGCACGGCCTTCGCCGACAGCCTGTCGGGCCTGGGCGGAAACGACACCCTGAACGGCCAGGGCGGCGACGACAGCCTGACCGGCGGAACAGGCGATGACCGGATCACCGCCGGAGCGGGCGCAGACACGGTGATCGGCGGCAGCGGCAACGACACCCTGGACGGGGGCGAGGGTTTCGACCTCGCGGTCTTCCAGGGCGCGAACGGCGCCGGCGTCTCGGTCAACCTCGCCACCGGGGCCGTGTCCGGTGGTGACGGCCTCGACAGCCTGACCGGCTTCGAGGGTCTGGTCGGCAGCGCCTTCTCCGACACCCTGATCGGCGATGCGGGCGACAACATCATCGACGGCGCGGGTGGATCCGACCTGCTGCGCGGCGGCGCGGGCGCAGACCGGATCTCGGCATCCGGCGCGCCCGGTCAGTCGGGCGGGGCCCCCGACATCATCAAGGCCCAGTCGACCGCCAACGCCACGATCGCGACCGCGGTCAACATCGATGGTGGCTTCGACCTCCTGGCCCGTCCCGACGTCGGCAACGCGACCACCATCCCTCACGCGACGGTGGCCGGCCGGACCCATGGCAACGTCGAGTATTACGCCTTCACCGTCGGCGCGAACACGACCGTCGTGATCGATATCGACGGGGCGGGCTTCGACAGCACGCTGCGGATCTTTAACGTCTCCGGGACCCAACTGGCGGCCAACGACGACAACAATGGCGACAACGGCGGCGATCGCACCGACAGCTTCCTGAGCTACACCTTCCAGACCGCCGGCACCTACTATGTCCAGGTGGCGGAGTGGGCGACGGGGTCGGACTCGAGTTTCACGTCCAAGCCGCCGGCGGCCGGGCTGACCTATACACTCCACGTTTCGGTGCCCGGTCACGCTGTCGTGCCCGCGACCCTGGTCGGCTCGACGATCGAGGGCGAGGACGGCAACGACATCCTGACCGGCAGCGCCGGCGGCGACACCATCTTCGGCGGCACCGGTAACGACTCCATCCTCGGCGGCGGCGGCAGCGACGGGCTGCTGCAGGGTGGTCTGGGTGACGACACGGTCGAGGGCGGCGACGGCGACGACTTCCTCTTCGGCGGCCAGAACGCCGACATCCTGTACGGCCAGGCCGGAGCCGACTTCGTCCAGGGCAATCTGGGCGCCGATCTTCTGTTCGGCGGCGCGGGCGGCGACACCATGCTGGGCGGTCAGGCCAATGACACGGTGCGCGGCGAAGACGGCGACGATCTGATCCTGGGCGACTTGGGCGACGATCAACTGTTCGGCGACGCGGGGGCCGACACCCTGTTCGGCGGCGCGGGCTCCGATGCGCTGAACGGCGGCGACGGCGTCGACATCGCCGTCTATTCCAAGGCTGCGAGCGCGTACTTCATCGAGGCGACGGGCGGGGGTGGCTGGCGCATCCACGACGGGGTGACCGACATCGACACCCTGTCCGGGGTCGAGCAGGGCCTGTTCGCGGGGGGTTCGATCGAGTCGCTGGACGCCTGGGCGGGCAAGAGCTTCGACGCCTACGGCTACATGCTCGGCTATGCGGACCTCCTGTCCGCCTTCCGCAACAATCCCCTCGGTGCCTATCAGCAGTACATCCAGTCGGGTCAGGCCGAGGGTCGCGTCGTCGATTCCTTCAGCGGCCTCAGCTATATCGCCTCGCACGCCGACCTGATCCAGTTGCTCGGCGTGAACGAGAACGCGGGCTCGCGCCACTATGTCCTGAACGGTCAGGCCGAGGGGCGTGGCGTGACCTTCAGCGGGGCCAACTATCTGGCCGCCCACGCCGATCTGCGCGCCGCCTTCGGCAACGACGCCGAGGCCGCCACCCGCCACTACATCCAGTATGGCTTTGCAGAGGGTCGCGCGACCGGGCCCAGCGCGAGCCCGCTCGAGATCGGCTCGACCAAGGGCGACGACGCGGCGCTGATGGCGGGGCTCGCGGCGTTCGGACCCGAGGCTTCAGGTGACGCCGGACCAGTGGGCGACGGCTTCGATGCCGCCGCGTGGGATTTCTCGGGTCGCGCGGCAGGCCTCCCGGTCGAAGACCTCTACGCCTGACCGGTCAGTCCCGCTTCGGCGGGGTGATCTGCACCTGCTCGCAGCCCGCCGCCATCAGGCACTGCATGAAGAAGGTCGCGGTGAAGGCGCCGCGGCTGATCTTGTTCCGCAGGTTCGCCTCGGTCTCGATCACGCCCTGCTGGGCCAGACGTTCCACCAGATCGGCATAGGTCAGGCCGCGCCGCTTCAGCTCGGCCTTCAGCATGGCCTTGACCTCGGCGGGACCCAGGGCGACCGGCTTCAGCACCCGCACGGCCGTGGGCTCAGGCGTCTCAGCGAGCGCGGGCGTCTCCGGGGGACTGTCCGTGGTGTCGAGCATCGTCGTATCCGCGACCTTTGTCATCAGATACGATACATTTTCCGTTGACAGCAAGCGGTTTCGTGCGCATTCCTCCCGCCGCCTCGTCCGGACCTGCGTCCGGATCTCTGGATCACGCCCGGCATGACCGCACCCGCCTCCGCCGCCAAGTCCGATACGCTGCTGAACGCGGCGCTGCGCAACGGCCGCACGGCCATCATGGTCGCGGCCCTGTTCAGCCTGGTGACCAACGGCCTGTATCTGGCCCTGCCGATCTTCACCAACCAGGTCTATGGCCGGGTCCTGTCCAGCGCCAGCATCGCCACCCTGATCGTTCTGACGGTGGGGACGCTGTTCGTCTTCCTGATCTCGGCTCTGATCGACTTCTACCGGGCGCGGGTGCTGATGAATTTCGGCGTGGCGTTCGACCAGCAGGTCTCCAGCCACGTCTTCGCCGCCCTGTTCGACGGCGTCACCCGACGCGAGCCGCAGCAGGGGTCGCAGGCCCTGCGGGATCTGGACCAGTTCCGTTCGGTGGCGACCGGCAACGGCATCACCACCCTGTTCGACCTGCCCTGGCTGCCTCTGTATCTGACCGTACTGTTCGTCATCGACGTCTGGGTCGGCCTGCTGACGATGGTGGGCGCGATCATCCTGGCCTTCCTGGCGATCATGCAGGACCGGGCCAGCCGCCCCGCGCTCCGCCGCACCAACGACGCCGCCATCAAGAGCTACGGCTTCACCGAGGCCGGCCTCAGGAACTCCGAGGTCGTGCGCGCCATGGGCCTCTTGCCCCACATCGGCCGTCAGTGGATGGGCCACCGCCAGGAGGCGATGGAGCACGGCATCGAGGCGGGCAAGGCGTCGGAGGTCTGGTCCAACGCGATCAAGTTCGTGCGCATGGGCATCCAGATCGGCGTCATCGCGCTCGGGGCCTACCTTATTCTCGACGGCCAGATCGGCGCGGGCATGCTGTTCGCCAACATGATCCTGTCGTCGCGCGCCCTGGCTCCCATCGAGCGGGCTGTCGGCACCTGGCCCCAGCTGGTCGCCGCCGCCCAGGCCTACGAGCGGCTTCAGGCCCTGTTCTCGCAGTACAAGCCCACCCAGGCTGGCACCTCCCTGCCGCGTCCCAAGGGCCAGCTCAGCGTCGAGGGCGTCAGCTTCGGCGCCCCGGGCACGCCGCGCCTCATCCTGACCGGCCTGACCTTCGCCGTGCCGGCCGGCACCTTCCTTGGCGTGATCGGCCCGTCGGGGGCCGGAAAGTCGACGCTCGCCCGCCTGCTGGTCGGCGTCTGGCCGCCTCTGGCCGGATCGGTCCGGCTGGACGGCTCGGACGTGTTCGGCTGGTCGCGCACCGATTTCGGAGCCCACATCGGCTATCTGCCCCAGGACACCGAGCTGTTCGCCGGGACGGTGCGCAACAATATCGCCCGCTTCATGCCCGACGTGACCGACGACGAGGTCATCGCCGCGGCCCAGAACGCCGGCGTCCACGACATGATCGTGCGCCTGCCTAACGGCTATGACACCGAACTGGGCGGGCAGGGCGGCGTCGTCCTGTCGGTGGGCCAGCGCCAGCGGGTCGGCCTGGCCCGCGCCATGCTGCGCGACCCCGCCTTCATCGTGCTGGATGAGCCCAACGCCAATCTGGACGCCCAGGGCGAGCAGGCCCTGCTGGCCGCGCTGCGCAAGATGAAGGCGGCGGGCACCACCGCCGTGGTCATCTCGCACAAGCCGTCCATGCTGGCCGACGCCGACATGATGGTGGTGCTGCGCGACGGCAAGATGGACCTGTTCGGGCCCAAGGCCGAGGTCCTGGCCCGCCTCGCGGCCAACAACGCGGCCCAGCCTCAGCCCCAGGCCTCGCCGGCCCCCGCCAACCAGTCGCCGACCTCGCCCGAGACGGCCGCCAAGGCCATCGCGGCCACGGCCGTTCCGCCGCCCGCCCAGTCGTCCGGAGGCGCTCGATGAAAGCCCTGCTGTCCCATTTCAGCTGGTCGGGGATCCGCCGCTTCTTCACCGAGGACGCGCCCGCCCCCCTGCCGGCCTTCGGCACCCCCGCCTCGGCCCCCCTGTCGACCCAGGCCAAGGCCCGCATCCGCCGGCCCATGATGGCGGGCCTGGCCATCATCATCGTCTGCGTGGTGGGGCTGGGCCTGTGGGCCAGCTTCGCCCCCATCTGGAGCGCCGTCCTGGCCCCCGGTCAGGTCCGCGTCGAGTCCAACCGCCAGACGCTCAAGAGCCGCGAGGGCGGGGTGGTCCGCGTCCTCAACGTGCGCGAGGGCCAGTCGGTCAAGGCCGGCGACCTGCTGCTCCAGCTGGACGATACCGTGGCCAAGGCCCAGCTGGACGTCCTCAACAACCAGTACGACGTCGCCCTGATGCAGCGCGCCCGCTTCGTCGCCGAGGCGACGGGCCTGCGCACCCTCGCCATCCCGGCCGAGCTCTCCGCCCGCATCAGCGAGCCCCGCGTCGCCGCCACCGTCAACAACGAGATGCTGCTGTTCACCACCCGGCTCCAGGCGGTGGACGGCCAGAAGGCCATCCTCGACCAGCGCCTGCTCCAGCTGGAATCGGCTCGCTCTGGCCTGAACCTCCAGGTCGAATCGATCGACGAACAGATCCGCCTCGTTCGCGAGGAGCTGGCCGGGTATCAGACCCTGTACGAGCGCGGCTTCGCGCCCCGCACCCTGATCCTGGCCCGCCAGCGCACCCTGGCCGAGCTGGGGGGGCGCCGCGGCAGCCTCCTGGCCGACATCACCCGGAACCAGCAGCAGGCCGGCGAGACCCGGCTCCAGCTCGCCCAGATCCTGGAACAGCGCCGCTCCGAGGCCGCCACCGGCCTGCGCGACGCCGAGGCCCGCCTGTCCGACACCCGGCCCCGCCTCGACGCCGCGCGCGACAGCTTCGCCCAGACCCGCGTCGTCGCCCCCGTCGACGGCTATGTGCTGAACCTCAGCCAGTTCACCATCGGCGGCGTGGCCCAGGCCGGGGAGACCCTGATGGACGTCGTCCCCTCGGGGTCGCCCCTCCTGGTCCACGTCCAGATCCGCCCCTCCGACATCGACGAGGTCCGCCCCGGCCTGATCGCCTCGGTCGATCTGACCGCCTATTCCCGTCAGGACATGCCCAAGCTGGAAGGCGAGGTGGTCACCGTCTCGGCCGACGCCCTGACCAACGCGGACGGCCTGTCCTACTTCACCGCCGACATCCGCATCGACCCCGCCGAGCTGGCCAAGCTGCCCGAGGGCGTGGCCCTCAGCCCCGGCATGCCGGTCCAGGCCTCGATCCGCACGGGCCGCCGCACCATCATGGCCTATCTGATCGGACCGATGGGCCAGCTGGTCGGCCAGAGCCTGCGCGAGCAATAGGACGGTGCCCGAGGAAGCGGAGCGGGTCCGGTTTCTGATGGCCGGCGTCCAGAAGGGCGGCACCACGGCCCTGTTCGACTACCTGGCGCGCCACCCGGCCCTGTCGATGGCGCCGGAGAAGGAGGTCCACTTCTTCGACGACGAGGGTCCCGGCTCGCCGGGCCGCGACGGACAGGGATTCGCCGTCGACTGGTCCGCCCCGGACTACGCCGCCTACCACGCCCGGTTCGCCCCGGCCGATGGGCGGCTCCGGGGCGAGGCGACGCCGATCTATCTGTACTGGCCGCCCAGCCTGCCGCGCATCGCCGCCTACGATCCTGCGATGAAGCTGATCCTGGTGTTCCGCGATCCGGTCCAGCGCGCTTGGTCCCACTGGCGCATGGAGCGGGCCAGGGGGGCCGAGCCTCTGTCCTTCTCCGAATCCATCCGCTCCGGGCGCTCCCGCGTCGACGATCCCGCCGCGCCGGGCCACCACAGGGTTCATTCCTATGTGGAGCGTGGCTTCTACGGCGCCCAGGTCCAGCGTCTGCTGGTGCTTTTCCCCCGTCAGCAGGTATTCTTCGGCAGCGCCGATCTGCTTAGGCGCGAGCCGTCGTTGTTTCTCCGCAACGTCTGCGAATTTTTGGATGTGGAGCCGATGGCAGAGGTTCGGCCTCTGGTCAGTCACGTCGGCCGGACGGATGGCGAGTTTTCAGCTCTGCCACCCGTGGATCGAGATTACCTGACCGGCCTCTATGTCGAGGATCAGAAGATTTTCAGATCAATCACGGATATCGATCTCTAGTCTTCTCTTGGGTATCTAGGTCAGTTATCGGAGCTGAAGGCCGGGATACCGATCACAAGCTCGCGTTGTCACGGCTTAGGAAAGCGTTAACCGGCCTTGGGCGGCCCGAACTGTGGCCGACATCTGACGCGTCCGTGATCGACCGGTGTCTTGCCGGCTCCGGCCGCCCCCGCCGAAGCGGCTTGCAATCTGCATGGCCTCGGTTACAAGCGCCGAAGGGCGGGCTTGCGCTTAGACGTTCTCCATGGTGGGGGCGGACGACGGCGGACCACGGTCTGTGACACTTTTTGGAGAACTTTAATGGCCAATCTTGATTTCCGCTCGGCGACCCAAGCGCAGGCGACTGCCTATGCGGGCGACGGCGCGGGCACCGACGTGATCTTCTTCTCGACCGGCACGGCGACGGGCACCGTCATCACCGTGAACCCGGCTCTGGGCGCTGACCCCGAGACCATCACCATCGCCAACGCGACGAGCCCCGTCGCGGGCACGCAGTCGCTGAACTTCACGCGTGCGGCGGTGACCGGCGTGAACAGCTTCCAGTTCGCTGACGGCACGATCCTGATCTACAACGGCGTGGGCACGCTGGACGGCGACGCCTTCGCCGACCTGATTTACGGCGACACCGGCAACAACTCGATCACCGGCAACAACGGCGACGACCAGGTCTTCGGCGGCGCCGGCGACGACACCCTGCTCGGCGGCGACGGAAGCGACCTGCTGCAGGGCAACATCGGCAACGACAGCCAGCTCGGCGGCGAAGGCAACGACTTCATCTTCGGCGGCCAGGGCACGGACCTCCTGAACGGCCAGAACGGTGCCGACTACCTCCAGGGCAACCTCGGCGATGACACCGTGATCGGTGGCAACGGTGCCGACACCCTGATCGGCGGCCAGGGTGCCGACTCGATCGACGGCAACAACGACAACGACCTCGTCTTCGGCGACCTCGGCAACGACACCGTCCAGGGCGGTAACGGCGACGACGTCATCAACGGCGGCGCGGGTGCCGACAGCCTGCTGGCCAACAACGGCAACGACGTGATCAACGGCGGCGACGACGCCGACGTCATCGCGGGCGGCAACGGCAACGACAACATCGGTGGCGACGAAGCCAACGACACCCTCTCGGGCGACAACGGCAACGACACCATCGGCGGCGGCAACGGCGCTGACTCGATCGACGGCGGCAACGGCGACGATCAGATCACGGCCGGCAACGGCGACGACACCCTGATCGGCTTCAACGGTGCCGACACCATCTTCGGCGACAACGGTGCCGACTCCATCCAGGGCGGTGACGGCTCGGACGGCCTGCTCCAGGGCGGCCAGGGCAACGACACGGTCGAAGGCGGAGCCGGCGACGACTTCATCTTCGGCGGTCAGGGCGGCGACAGCCTGCTCGGCGGTGGCGACAACGACTTCGTCCAGGGCAACCTGGGTGACGACACCATCGACGGCGGCACCGGCAACGACACCCTGCTGGGTGGCCAGGGCAACGACGGCATCCTGGGCGATGCAGGCGATGACTTGGTCTTCGGCGACCTGGGCGACGACACCGTGAACGCCGGTGAAGGCAACAACACCGTCCAGGGTGGCGACGGTGCCGACAGCCTCGTGGCCGGAACCGGCAACGACGTGATCCTCGGTGGTGAAGGCAACGACATCATCGCGGCCGGCGACGGCAACAACAACCTGAACGGCGGCAACGGAACCGACACCATCTCGGGTGGCGCGGGCAACGACACCATCGGTGGCGATGACGGTGCCGACTCGATCGTGGCCGGCGCGGGCAACAACTTCGTCAACGGTGGTGCCGGCAACGACATCATCGCGGCCCTGGGCGGCAACGACAACATCGACGGCTCCGATGGCAACGACACCATCACCGGCGGTGGCGGCAACGACGTCCTGGCCGGCGGTGCCGGTGCCGACTCGATCGTCGGTGGCGCGAACGCCGACACGGTCAACGGCGGTGACGGCAACGACACCATCGTGGGCGGCGGCGGCGGGGACAACCTGTCCGGCGCGGCGGGTGCCGACTCGATCGTCGGTGGTGCAGCGGCTGAAACCATCAGCGGCGGTGCCGACAACGACATCATCGACGGCGGTGGCGGAACCGACAGCCTGAACGGCGATGCCGGCGACGACACCATCACCGGTGGCGCTGCGGCCGACACCATCTTCGGCGGCGACGGAGCCGACTCCATCGTGGCCGGTGACGGTGCCAACAGCCTCTTCGGCGGCGAAGGCAACGACTTCATCTCCTCGGGAACCGGTGCTGACACCATCCAGGGCGGCGAAGGCAACAACACCGTCTCGTCCGGTGACGGAGCCGACAACATCACCACCGGTGGTGGGGCCGACTCGATCGTCGCCGGAACCGGCGCTGACGCCATCTCGTCGGGCGCTGGCAACGACATCGTCTCCGGCGGTGCGGATGCCGACTCCATCTCGGGCGGCGACGGTGCCGACTCCATCGACGGTGGCTCTGAAGACGACGCTATCTCGGGCGGTGCCGGTAACGACACCATCCTGGGCGGCACGGGTGCCGACAACATCTCCGGCGGCGACGGCGCGGACGTCATCACCGGTGGCGCGGGGGCCGACACGGTCTCCGGTGGTGCTGGCAACGACACCTTCGTCTTCGGCGCCGGCGATGCCATCCCGCCTGTCGGACCGGCCTTCAACGGCGACGTGGTCTCTGACTTCAACGTCGGCGACATCTTCGACATCGTTCCCGCGATCACGGCGGTGAACTACTTCGAAGGAACGGCCGCCGACTACGCGACCGCCCTGATCGACGCCAACAACGCCTTCAACGGCAACACCAACATCTCGGTGGTGGTCGTAGCTCTGGCGGACGGCTCCGGTGCCTTCGTCTTCGTCGACGACGCGGGTGGTGCAGGCAACGCAGCGACGAGCGCCTTCTTCGTCCAGGGCGCGACGCTCGCCGGCCTCGACGTCGCCAGCTTCGCCTAAGAAGTCTGCGACCAAAAGGTCTGACCAAAGTCTGGGGCCGCTCCGAAAGGAGCGGCCCCTTTCTTTTGTCCGCCACGGTCCCGGGCGCGCCCCTTGATCCGCAGCCTGTCGAGGGGCACCACTGTGACCCCTGTTCCGCCTTCATGAGGTTCCGGCGTGATCCGACCCGGCAACGCCCTGCTCGACGCCTTCATCGCCGGTCCCGACCGGGCGGTTCAGAAATGGATCGACTATTTCGACGCCTACGACCGGCTGCTGTCGCCCTGGCGCGGCCGGCCCCTGACGTTTCTCGAAATCGGCGTCCAGAACGGCGGCAGTCTGATGATGTGGCGCGACTATCTGGGCCCGGACGCCCGGATCATCGGCGTCGACGTCGATCCCGCTTGCCGCGCCATGCAGGAGCACGGCTTCGAGATCTGGATCGGCGACCAGGCCGACCCCACCTTCTGGGACGGTTTCAAGGCTCAGGTCCCCTCGGTCGATGTCGTCCTCGATGACGGCGGCCACACCATGCGCCAGCAGCTGAACACATTCGACGCCCTGTTCCCCATCGTCTCGAACGGCGGCCTCTTCATCGTCGAGGACACCCACACCAGCTATTTCCCCAGCCACGGCGGCGGCACCCCCGGCCACCCCGGCACCTGGATGGCGCGGGTCAAGGATCTGATCGACCAGATGCACGCCTGGTATCACGCGCCGGTCGGCAAGGCGGAGGACGTCATGGCGGCCACCACCATCCCCTCGATCACCATCTTCGACAGCCTCGTCGCGATCGAGAAACGCCGCCGCTCGCCGCCCATCGCCCTGGTTCGCGGCGACGGCGGGCACCAGAAGAACCCGCCCGCCATGGACTACCTCGCCATGCGCCGCGTCTTCCGCGTCCCCGACAGCGGGGTCTGACCCGCCTGCGACCGTAGCTGACGTAACGCGCTGCTAGCCTTCCTCCCTCGCTGTTACCGGGCAGAAGGGAGGTCCATTTCAGACGTTTCAGACGGTTCGCACGCTTTTCTCGATCCATCCGGTTCGCACGTTTCAGACGGTTCGCACCCGATCCGCGTCGCGGCCCACCCCTTCCGCTCCCCTCGGCCAGCCTCTAGACAGGGCCACGTCACTGGGGTCGGGGAGGCCCGCGTCCATCCATGTCCGACGTCGCCATCTATCTGAATCCCGAGGCCTTCGACACCAAGGGCCGGGCCCTGATGGGGCGTCAGTCGGCCGGCGAGAGCTTCCTGCGCGGATACCTGCGCCACTCCCGCGCCTCTCAGTGGTCGTTCTGGAACGTCGCGGCGCGAAAGCCCGAGGCCCTGCACGAAGCCCTGTCCGAGCTCGGCGATCTGAACCGCCCCATCACCTGGGTTCCCCGCGCCGACCGCTCCGGCCTCGCCCGCGCCGGCAACGTCCACCTGCCCCAGCCCAATGTGGCGCGCGAGAGCTGGCGGCGGAACATGGCCGGCCTGCGTCGCGGCTACGGGATCAGCGGCATCACCCACACGACGGCCTCCATGGACATCATGGATTCCATCGCCGACCTGATGAGCGCGCCCGTCGACCCCTGGGACACCCTGATCTGCACCTCCAGCGCGGTCCGGGCCTCGGTCGAGATCGAACTGGAGGCCGTGCGGACCGACCTGGAAGAGCGGCTGGGTGCGACCCGCGTCTCCACGCCCAACCTCGTGACCATCCCCCTGGCCATCAATACCGAAGACTTTTCCACCACCGCCGAGCAGAGGAAGGCCTGGCGCGACCGGCTGGACATCCCCGAGGACGCTGTCGTCGTCCTCTACATGGGCCGCTTCAATCCGGCGGTGAAGATGAACCCCCTGCCTATGGCCATGGCCCTGGAAAAGGCGGCGAAGCGCACCACGAAGCAGGTCTTCTGGGTCCAGGCCGGCTGGGGCACCAGCGTCGATGCGGAGAAGACCTATCACGACGAATGCCGCGCCCTGTGCCCCTCGGTCGGCTACCGCCACGTCGACGGCCGCGAGGCCGGGACACGGTTCTCGATCTGGTCGGTCGCGGACCTGTTCATCTCCCTGTCCGACAACATTCAGGAGACGTTCGGCCTGACCCCGCTGGAGGCCATGGCCGCCGGCCTGCCGGGTGTGGTCTCCGACTGGGACGGCTATCGCGACACCCTGCGTCACGGCATTGACGGCTTCCGCGCCGCCACCTACGCCCCGCCCGCCGGGGCCGGCCGCGATCTGGCCTATCGCCATGCCAATGAGTGGATCAGCTATGATCTCTATGTCGGCGGAGCCAGCCAGGTCATCGCCGTGTCGGTCGATGAGGCGGCTCAAGGCCTGCTGGACCTGATCGAGAACGAGGACCTGCGTCGCCGCATGGGCCAGGCGGCGCAAGGCCGCGCCCGCTCCCTGTTCGACTGGTCCGCCGTCATCCCCCAGTACGAGGCGCTGTGGACCGAGATGGCGCGCCGGCGAAAGGCCGCCGCCCCCTTGCCGGCCATGCCTCGGAACCTCGCCCCCAATCCCCGGCGGCTGGATCCCTTCCACCTGTTCGGCGGCTATGCGACCGAGTGGTCCAGCCCCTCGACCCTCTTGATGCTGACGCCCGGCCGCACCGCCGCCGACGTCGAGGCGCTGATGGCCATGAATTTGACCACCCTCGGCGGCTTCACCGGACCGTCCAAGGACGAGGCCCTGAAGGTCGTCGCGGCCCTGTCCGACGGCTCGCAAAAGAGCATCCGCGACCTGATCGCCGACGCCGAGCCTGGCCGTCGGCCCTTCCTCGAACGCGGTCTGCTGTGGATGGTCAAGTACGACGTCCTGACCCTGCTGCCGCGCGGATCGCACATCGCCTGAGCGGGCCACAAAACCGGGCCCGGAAAGCCAATCGGCCGGGCCCCCCGCTGTCGCGAAGAACCCGGCCGAAGTGACACAGCCCGCTGGAGAACAAGCCGAGCCCGTTAAATGCCACAAGCCAAGCCGGTGTGAAAGGCCATTCCCGGCGGGAAACGACTTTTAAGTCCGCCAGCGATCACAAGTGCGGCATAGCTTAGCCCTGCGCCGGGCCGATCAGCTCGCGGATCAGATCCAGCCAGTTCGGCACCCCGACCGTTTCCCGGTCGAACAGCCGCAGGGCCTTCTCCCTCGCCGCCTTGCGCAGCGGCATGTAGCGGTCCGGATTGGCGCAGGCGTCGATCATGGCGTTGGACAGGGCCTCGACGTCGAAGAAGTCGTTCAGGATCCCGTCGACGCCCGACGTGACCGCGTCGCGGACCGGCGCGGTGTCCGATCCCAGGATCAGGCACTCGCTCGCCATCGCCTCCACCAGCGACCAGGAAAGCACGAAGGGGTAGGTATAGTAGACGTGCGCCCAGGACATCGACAGGGCGGCCAACATCTGCGGATGGGGCACCTTGCCGGTGAAATGCAGGCGGTTCAGGTCCAGCCGGTCCCCCACCTCGGCCAGCATCTTGCCCTTCCAGGTCTGGCCGTCGGGCAACTGCCCGCCATAGCCCTTGCCGTCGTCTGCGCCGATGATGATGACATTGGCATCCGGCCGCGCCTGCATCAGCGCCGGCAGGGCCCGCATGAAGATGTGAAAGCCCCTCAGCCGTTCGAAGTTGCGGTTGATGAAGGTGATCACGGGCGTCGACCCATCCAGCACCGTGCCGTTGGGCATTTTCAGAGAGCCACCGGTCTTGCGGCCCGACTTGGCGATGTCCACGCCCTCGTGGAACACCCGGATCATGGGCTGGAAGGCCTTGGGGTGGGTCGAGGCCTGGAAGGGCGTCGGGCAGACGATCACATCGGCGGTCGAACAGGCCCCCGCCATGCCGATGTTCTTGGCGCTGGATCGCAGATCGTCGGCGAAGGTGCGGTTCTCGAACTCCAGGTCGAAGCCGACGTCGGCCCCGCGCGACTTGTAGAAGAATTCCCCGAACAGGATGATCGGCACGCCGGGAAAGACCTCGTGCATGTGGATCGTCTCGCCCCAGCCGGGGTGACCGATGATCAGGTCGGGGATGAAGCCGTCGGCCTTGAACTGGGCCGCCAGCTGCGCCGCCGCGTCGGCGCGCAGCAGATCGGCCTCGGCCCGGGTGGCCGGCTCGAACAGCCCGGGCGTGGAGCCGCGCGACAACTTCCAGCGGCGCACGTCGACCCCGGGGCGGTTCTTGCCCGTGGGCCCGGCGACGGCCGCGACCTTGTAGCCCGCCGCCAGACAACCGTCGGCGATGTGCGGGAACTGGCCCGGAAAGTTCTGATGGACAAACAGGATACGCTTTGCGGCCAAGGATGGAGCTCTCGCTGTGGCGGCCGGGGTTGCGCGCCGTTTCCCTTGTGCCGCAAGCCGGGGGCGGGTCAACACCGAACCCGCGTCGCCGTTGGCGCGACGGCGCAGGCCCGCTAGTGTCCCGCGCGATGGCGACCCGAAGGATCAAGGCGACGGACGAACCGGGCTCGGCCCCGTTCAAGGCGGGCGTATCCTCGCGCGGAGAGGGCAACGCCGTCGACCTGGCCCCGGACTGCACACTGTCCGGCCGGATCGAGGTGACCGGTGCGCGCAACCGGCTGACCGTGGCATCGGGTGCGACGCTGGAACGCTATGCCCCCGCGGGCTTCGGCGCGACCGTTCCCGACATCGGCAAGCGCTCGGACGCCTCGCTGCTGATCGAGGGCGACGACAATGTCGTGGAGATCGCCGAGGGGGCGCGTCTGGGCATGAACATCGTTGTGCGCGGCAGCGGCAACCGTATCCGCATTGGCCCGCAGGCCTGGATGCACGGTTTCGCCAATCTGATCACGGACGGTGCGACCCTGAGCGTCGGGGCCCGGACCACCATGGTCCAGGGCTCGCTCCAGCTGCATGAGCCGCTGAGCCTGTCGATCGGCGAGGACTGCATGATCTCCTCCCAGGTCTATGTCTCCATCAGCGACATCCATCCGATCCACGATCGGGTCAGCGGCGCGCGAATCAACGCCGGCCGGTCTGTCGAGATCGGCGACCACGTGTGGCTGGGGCTGCGGACCATGGTCATGAAGGGGGCCCGGATCGGCCACGGAGCGATCACCGCGGCGGGCTCGATCGTGTCCGGCGAGGTGCCGCCGCACTGTCTGGTCGGAGGCGCGCCCGCGCGGGTCATGCGCCGCGACATCGCCTGGTCGCGCGACCTCGACCCCGACGCGCCGGTCGCCCTGGAGCCGGCTCCGCGCCGGGGCTGGCGTCTGTTCGGTCGATGAAGCGTCTGGCCATTCACCACCCCGCCGGCAAGGCCGGACGGGGCGCGAACGTCTTCGGCATGCAGGTCGCCAATGTCGAGCTGTTCCAGGCCCTGGCCCGGCACGGCGGGCTCGACCGGCTCGATGTCTTGACCCACGTCGCGGTGACCGGCGACCAGATCCGGGACGGCCTTCTGGGCTCAGAGGGTGGCGCGATCGATATCCAGGCGACGTCGATCCTGAACCAGGCCCGAGCGCGGGAGGCGGGCGCCGTCCTGCGGGGCGGGCCGAAGATCGACGAACTGGCCTGGGTCCGCCGACATGTGGTCGGCGAGACGGCCTACAGCCTGATGGGCCTGATCCACACCATCGCTCCGCCCGCCATGCGCCAGGAAATCGCCATGGCGGCGATCGGCCCGACCTATCCGTGGGACGCGGTGATCTGCACCAGCCCCTCCATCCAGTCGGCCATGGTCCAGATGTTCGACGACTGGGAGGATTATCTGGCCGATCGCTTCGGCGGGACGCGGCCCCCTCGACCGCAGCTGCCCCTGCTGCCGCTCGGCGTCTATGGCGACGTCTTTGCGGCGGCCGCGGACCGACCGGCCGTTCGCGCGGCGCGACGTCAGGCGCTGGGGGCGGGACCGGACGATGTGATCGTGCTTTGGGTCGGCCGGCTGTCCTTCTTCGAGAAGGCCTTCCCCCAGCCGATGTTCAGGGCGGTTCAGGACGCCGCCAAGGCCACCGGCGCGCGAGTCCATTTCGCCATGGTCGGCTGGTTCCCGGGCGGTGCCGAGGACGAGGCCCGATACCGTGAGGCGGCGGCGGCCTATGCCCCGGACATCGACCTGCATCTGCTGGATGGCAACGACGCGGCCCTGGTGAAAGAGATGTGGGCGGCGTCGGACGTCTTCGTTTCGCTGGTCGACAACATCCAGGAGACCTTCGGTATCACCCCGCTGGAGGCCATGGCGGCGGGCTTGCCGGTCGTGGTGTCGGACTGGGACGGCTATCGCTACACCGTCCGCGACGGGATCGAGGGCAGTCTGATCCCGACGCTGGGCGCCCCGGCCCATGACCTGCTGCAGGAAACGACCACCAGCCACGCCCTGGCGGTCACCTCCTACCAGAGCTACGTCGGCACCGTGGCCCAGTACACGGCGGTCCATGTCGGCCGGGCGGCCGAGGCCATCGCCGCCCTGATCCGCTCGCCCGAGCTGCGTCGTCGCCAGGGCGACGCGGGGCGGCACCGCATCGCCGAGACCTTCGACTGGCGCGTGGTCGCCCCCCAGTATGTCGCCTTGTCGGAGGAGCTGTCCGCGATCCGTGCGACGGCAACAGGGCGGCCTCGACGTCCCCATCCGGTGAAGGGTGATCCGTTCAAGGACTTTTCCGGGTTCGCCAGTCGCGTTCTGGGCTTCGGGGACCGTCTGAGGCTCGCGGACGGCGCGGCGACCACGGATCTGGAACGATCCGCGACGCTCTGGCTGGACCAGTTCGCCGCCAACCGCCGCGCGACGGCCGAGGAGGAGCTTCAGCTTCTGGCCGCGACCGCCGCGACCGAGGGGCTGACCGTACGCGCGATCCTGGAGCAGTTCCCCGTCCCGCGCCGCAAGCGGATCATGCTCAGCCTGATGTGGATGGCCAAGGCGGGCATCCTGGACTGGGACCCAGCCTAGGCGGTCGGACCCGACCAGGGCTTTATGGCCCGCACCTGCATATGCAGCTCACGGACGACGTTCCAGGTCTCGTTCGCGGCGCGCCGCAGTGCCGCGCGGTCGATTTCGCCGCGCCGCTCCTTTTCCAGCCAGGCGTTGTCGTAGACCTGGACGGCGCTGACGACTTCGAAATCCACGCCGAGGGCATAGGCCAGCATGGTGTAGTTGGCCCGCCGGGCGATCCAGTCGTCGTTCTTGGCCTTCGACATCATCTCGAACGTCAGCGGCGTGAAGGCCCGGACGTGGGTGGGGTCAGACCAGTAGGTATCGTGGCGGAAGTGGGGGACGTGGATCTCCAGCACGCCGCCCGGTTTCAGCACCCTGTAGAGCTCGCGCATGACGGTGCGAAAGTCCGGGAAGGTCGCCCCGACGTGCTCGAGCACATGTTTCATCAGGATACGGTCGAACTGGTCGTCCTCGAACGGCCAAGGGAAGGTCTCGATGTCCATCAGGACGTCGGGCTCGCATTCCTTGAAGCCGTCTGCGTTGATCCAGCCCTCGCGCTTGTCGAAGCCGCAGCCGAGATTCAGTTGGGCCATGTTCACTCGCTCAGACGGTTTCGGGCAGGCGGTTCGTCATGGCGGCCAGACGGGCCTGACGCTGGACTTCGAGGTCGTCACGCCGGGCCACGATGTCGCGATAAAAGGCCTCGCGGCGTGCCGCCTCCTGGGCGTGCATCCGGTGGGCGGCCACATGGGCCCGGCCGAGATCGCGTCGCCGCCGGACTTCGTCGGGCGAGACGATCAGGCCCAGCAGGGCCTGCCGCCAATCCTCGGGCGTCTCGGCGAAGACCGCGAACTCGGCGTGCGCCAGATCGTCGGCATAGATCAGTCGCGAGCAGACCGGCACGACCCCGGCCGAGGCGCATTCCACCAGCTTCAGGTCCGACTTCAGCCGGTTGAACGGTGTATCCGACAGGGGCAGCAGGGCGATGTCGCAGCCGGCCAGCGCCGTCATGTACTTCGGATGGGGCAGGGTGGGGTGGAAGGTCTTGGCGGCCCCGGCCGGCAGGGCATCGAAGAAGGCCTGATCGTGGACCACGACCCACTCGATCCGGTCGGCGTGGGCGGTGGCCAGGGCCATGATCTGATCGCGCACCGGCCCCCAGTCGTTCTCGCGGTTCAACGCCCCAAAGAACAGCCGCATGCGATCGCCGGCCTTGGGCGTCGTGGCGGGTGCGTCGGGCAGACGCGCGGCGGCATTGGGGAAGATGGCCACGTTCGGGTTCCACTGGCGCATCATTTCGGCCATCGCCGGGGTAGACACCGTCACCGCATGGACGCCGCGGAAGGCGCGGAAGTCGGACTCAACGTAGCCGGTCCAGTGATGCGGGTCGTCGTCCATATCCGACACGATGGTCCAGCCCTTCTGGACCAGGCCCTCGACATGGCCGGTCAGGGTCTGGTCGTTCAGGAACTGGCGGTGCAGCACGAACACGCCCGGGGCGGCCCCCGAGGGCAGGACCACGGTGCCTGCGCCCCAGGATGCCCGGATCGACGGCAGGCTGGCGAGGGCCGCCATCGGATGATCGACGCGGGCCTCGGTCACCCCGCCGATCTTCTTCATACCCAGGGCGGCGACGGCCAGGCGTGGCGCGAGGGGGCCGTTCACGCCGCGCAAAACCCACTGGAACGCCGACAGGTCGCGTTTCGCCTTCTCCGCGTCGCCGCCGAACGCAAGGGCGGCCGGGGTTAGGGCCTTGATCGCGGCTTCGGTCTTCTCGGGCCACAGGACACGCGGATCGGCATCCAGCGGGGTCCATCCGGCCTTGGACAGCATGTCCACCGCTGTGTCCCGGCTGAAGAAGCGCAGGTGGGTCCGGTCCAGCAGGCCCGCATCGGCATAGTTCCAGCGTCCCAGCAACTGCTCGCGCAGCAGGCTCCAGTGGCCGACGTTGGGGATGCAGACGGCGACGACCGCTCCCGGCTCCATCCGCTCGCGCAGGGTCTCCAGCACCCGCCACGGGTCCAGCAGATGCTCTAGCACGTCGCCGAAGATCAGGACGTCAAACCGCCGGTCGCCGCGCCGTGCATCCAGTTCCGCGAGGACGGCCGCGTCCTCGATACTGCCCAGGACGACCTCGTTCAGGACGCCGCGCGCCTGCTCGGCCGCCTCGGGAAACAGCTCGACGCCCCAATACTCCGCAGACGGATTGATGTCGCGGTAGGCGCGGGCGAAGCCGCCTGTGCCGCAACCGATCTCCAGCACGCGCTTGGCGGTCACAGGGATCTTGGCCAGCAGATCGGGGTTGGCGTTGCTGTAGTAGGTCATGGCTTGACCCTGTCCGGTCCGGGTGCGCGGCGCAGCCGCTTGGCGACAACACGCAAGGGTCGTGTGACCTTCCAGCTCGGGCTCGCCTTCAGGGCGGCGATTTGTCGATCCACAGACGCGCGGTCCGTTTCCAGGGCCGCGATCCGGGCCGTCTGCTCGGCCTCGCGCGCCATCGCCTCGACCAGCGCCCGCTCGCGGTTCTCCAGCTCGGCGTCGCGTTCGCTCAACCTGGCTTCCAGGGCGTCGCGAAGACGGGTTTCGCGTTCGGTCACCTCGGCGACGGCATCGCTCAGCGTCTGCTCGTGAACGGCGTGTTCGGCTTCCAGCCGGTCGATCCGGTCCTGCACGGCGGCCCGTTCGGCCCGGGCGTTGGCGAAGAGCCGGCGCTCGGTCTCCAGCGCCTGGATCAGTTCGCGGTTCTGGGCCTGCTGGCGCAGAACCCGGGCCTCGGCGAGCCCGACCTCGCGTCGCACGGGCAGGATGGCGGCGGCTTCGACGCGGAACCGCTCGGCCTCGTCGCGCGCCGAAGCGAGTTCGCCCGTCAGATGCGCGACCATCCCGCGCGAGGCCTCCCAGTGGCGGCCGTTGTGATCGGCCTCGGCGTGGAACTGGTTCGCCAGATCGCGCAGGGCGGCGTTCTCCTTGGCCAGGTCGGCGATGTCGGCTTTCAGCCCGGGAAAGGCCGCCGCCTCGGCACGCAGATCGCGCAGCGCCGGGCCGGTCAGGCGCGCCAGTCGCTCCAGCTCGACCAGGGTGTCATCCAGCTGGGTCGCATCGGGCTCCATGCCGGTCGCCGCCGCTCGCATCCAGGACAGCGTCGTCAGGGCCCCCGACCAAAGGTCGCCCCGCGCCGCCAGATCGGCCTCTCCGGCCCGGTGATGGCGCTGATCGGGCGACAGGAAGGCGTCGATCGCAAAGGCCACTTCGGCCGGTGGCACCGGCACCGCTTCGCCCGACGCCGTCCGGACTCGGTCCAGCACGCCGCACCAGTCCGTGAGCAGATCGTCGTAGTCGACGAACAGGCGATCCAGTCCTCGCGTGTCGCGCTCGACCGACAGCATGCAGGCGGTCCAGGCCATGACCGCGGTCGCCTCCGATGCATCGCCCCGCGCGACGATCGAGGCCGCGACCTCCAGGGGGTGGCGCACCATGACGATGTAGAGAGGCCGACGGGTTTCGGCGCGGAGGGCCTCGTCCCAGAAGCGTACCAACAGGGACGCGCGGGGATCCTTGAGAACCGCCGCCGGGGCGTCGCCATAGCCGTCGGCCACGAAGGCGCGGGCCTCGGCCATGAACTCGGCGCGGCGCTCCCAGGCGGCCGGACCGGCGCGGTGGCCGAACACGTCGTCCCAGCGCGATCCGACGGAGGCCAGGATGCGGTCGTTCAGCCCCACCATGTCGGCGGGCTCCCAGAAGCCGGTGGGATTGTCCGGACCCGGCTGGATGATGTTGCCGGGCAGGGTGCCGCCCGCGAGCGACAGCATCCGCGCCATGGCCGAGGTGCCGCTGCGATGCATGCCGGCGACGACGAGAGCCGTCCGGTTTGTGGTCGCGGCGGGCCTGACGGCCCCTGTTCTGGTTCTGGCCGTCGCCATCGTCGCGCGTCCTCAGGTCGAACCGAGGGTTATGCGACGGAGGCGGGGCCGGTCAACAGACCCTCTCCAACCAGCCAGGCGTGATAGGTGTTCGCCCCCGTCCGGAACGGTTCGGGAAAGGCGGCCTGCAGGTCGGCGCGGCCGCGATACAGCTCGCGCCAGGATTTCTGGATCGGCGTCCCGTCGTCGAAAGCGCCATAGGCCCACCACCGGGGCGGAATGCGTGGGTCCCGCGCCTCCTCGATCAGCCGCTTGTACCAGTTCCAGATCTCGTGGACTTCGAAGTTGGTCCCGGCGTAGCGGCGGGTCATGGTGTCGCCGGTCGGCCCCAGCTTGGTGAAATGCCAGAACCTCAGCGGCGAGCCGTTGACCGTGACCGACCCGTCCAGCCCGATCGCGATCTTGCGCTTGGACAGGTTCCAGCTGGCGACGTTGTAGCCAGGGTCCCGCAGGACGTGGAACCGGTCGAAGAAGGCCGGGACGTGGTCGCACCAGCGCTGGTCGACGAACAGGCCGTTGGGGATGTCGTCGTGGCAGAAGGCCAGCAGCCGGTCGTTCCACCACTTGGCGAAGCGCGCGCCCTGACCCGTCGTGCGGATGGCGACGAAGCCCAGGTTGAAGATGCCGGTCCTCAGCGTCGCCAGTTCGTTGTCCAGCAGGGCCTGAAGCTCGTCCTCGGGTTCCAGCAGATGGGGCGTCAAGAGGCCATCGTGGGTCTGGAGCGCCTCGACCAGGGGCGTCAGGTCGTTCAGCAGGGCCGTGTCGGGATCGAGGTAGATGACGATATCGGCGGCGTCCGCCTCGCAGGCCTGGTGCAGGAAGGGGCCTTTCACGGCCGTGCAGGCCTCGACGATGTCATGTCCGAACAGCCAGCCCTCGTCGCGCGGGATGTTCAGGTCCTCGAACCAGACGATCCGGTCGAAGGGCTCGACCGAGGGGTCGAACTCGACGCCCGGCGGGGGACGGTCGGTGATCACCGCGACCCGTTCCCAGTCCGGATGGTGCTTCTGCAGCGTGCCGAACAGGACGCGGGCCCGGTCCAGATAGGCGAAGGTGAAGCTGGAGAAGACGAGCACCCTCATGCCGCAGTCTCCGGGATCAGGTCCGCCACCATGCCGCTGAAGATGAGGTCCTGCAGGACCGGCCGCCGCGCCGCGCGTGACAGCTGGGTCACCTCACCCGAAGCGAACAGGGCGTGGAGCGCCGGCTCGTCCGGCAGGATTCTCCCATGGGCCGGATCGTGTCCGACGAAGGCGGCGACGTTGCCGGAGCCGGGCCGGGTCAGGACCGCCGCGCCGGCGGCCACCGCCTCATGGGCGGCGATGCAGAAGGTCTCGGGCCACAGCGCCCAGTTCAGGACCACGTCCAGGCTTTGGGCCTCGATCGCCGGGATCATGGGCTGGGGCTGTGACGAGGTCGGGACGACCCGGGTAAACTTCGCCGCCACCCGGGGCTCTTGCACCGCCGACAGATGGTGGAACTCATAGCGACTGTCATCGCCGAACCGGCGCACCAGATCGGCAAAGATCGGCCAGCCCTTGTGCAGGGCAGGCATGCCCAGAAAGCCGACCCGCAGCGGCTGTCGCGCCTTCGCCCTCGGCGATGAGGGTTGGACCGCGCGGGGTTCCAGCCGGGCGTGGGGATGCACGACGGTGGCCGCGGCTCGCAGGGGAAACCGGCTTTGCCACAGATCCAGCGCCACTTGGGACGGCGCCACGGCGGTCATGGCGAAGCGCTGGAACACCTCGACATGGGCCGGCAACTGGACACGACGACGGCGGCCATAGCTGCAGATCTCGCACGCCGTGCTGCTGGGGGCCGGGCCGCCGCAGAAGGCGACGTCGTCGCGCATCAGGGCATAGCCAGCGCACAGGCTGGCGTAGTCGTGCAGCCAGAAGAACCCCTCGGTCATGCCCAAGGCGTCCAGCAGGTCGCAGGTCCGCTCGACCGGATGCCCGATCAGGCTGTGAAGGGCGAAGGTCGTCCGCCGTCCGGCGAGCCGGGGGCCAAGGACCTCGGCGACGGCCTTTGATGCGAAATGCCCGGCCCTAGTGCCGTTGATGACCACGCCCAGCGTCGGCCGGTCCCGCTCGACGTCGACCACGACCCCCGCCGCGCTGGGGAAGAGGTGCAGGTGATCCATGCCGCGCCGCGCCTGGGCTTCGGCCTCGAGCCGGATGCACAGCTGCACCCCCCCGACGCCCGTGCTGAAGTCGTCGTGGCCGACGGTGACATGGACGCCGCGACCCGGGGCCAGCGCGTCCGCCGCCTGCGCCAGCGTGTCCGGCGCGTCGGGCTCCCGATCGGGCAGGGCGAAGCGCAGGTCGCGCATCCGCTCCTCGATCGACTTGGCACCCCACAGAACTTCGTACTGAAAACCCAGCCCGTGATCGATCGCCCGCCCTTCGGCCCGGCCCGCCGTGATCCAGTGGGCGAACGGATTGATGCCGGCCTCGCGCACGTCCAGGTGCAGGGCCAGATAGCGGCTCATGGAAAAGTCGGGCCGAGGGTCGCGGCCTTCCCGCGCGCCGAAGATCAGGAAATGCTGGAACGGGTCCACGCCCGCCTCGGCCACGTCCTTGTTGGCCGCGAGGTAGAACTGCGGATCGAACTCGGCCCGTACCTGCTCCATGACCTCGGGAGCCAGTTCCATCGTCACGGCCGGACCCTCAGGACGTCCAGCTTCAGCAGCCACATCAGAGCCCTGTCGCTGGCCGGCGTGCGACCCACGGCGGCGAGCAGGCTGGCGACGGTGTGATCGGTCCGCCCGGCCTCGGCCAGAACGGCCCGCAGCGTGGTCTCGGGCAGGCAGGCGTCGTCGATCACGAAGCGGACCATGTGCAGATCAAGAAACCGCTCCAGCCCCCGCGCGTCCAGCGGCCGCGCCTCGACCGCCCAGGCGTCCGAGAGGTGTCGGGTCGGATGATCCTCGAACAGGGCGAACGGATCGGGGCGAAGGGGGATGGGCAGGGCGGCACGCGGGCGCAGGGCCGCCGCCGCGCGGCGAAGCGCGCCCAGCTCCGTGGCGAAATCGCAGTATCGGTCCAGGATCACGGGCCAGTCGAAACTCTGAACCGCCCGGGCCTGCCCGGCCTCGCCCATGCGTCGGCGCAGCGCCGGATCGGAGGCGAGGGCGACGACGGCATCGACCAGCGGCTCGAACTCGACCACCGTGGCCATGCTGGCCCGGCCGATCATGAAGTCATAGGTGTCCTGACCCAGGGCGTGACGCACACCCAGGTCCACGCCGGCGCCGGCACCCGGGGCCGGCGCGAAGGTCGGGACCCGGATGCCGTCGACGCCGTCACGAACCGTGTCCCGGTAGCCGTTCCAGTCGCTGACCAGAACCGGCAGGCCCGCTGCCATGGCCTCGACCGGCGTCAGGCCGAAGGTCTCCTGGATATTATCCGACAGGCTGGTGAAGACGTCCGCCGCCTTCCATGCCCGGTCGTAGTCGTCCTGCACGGCCCCGTCGATCTCGATGAACCGGACGGACGGCGCCAGCTCGGCCCGGGCCTTGCGGTAGCTGTCGGCGACCGCGTCGTTGGCGAAGACGCCGGCCTCGATGCAGACGATAGGGTTCTCGACCCGGGCCTGGGCCGCCTCGACCGCACGATAGAAGATCGCCGGATTGGCCTTGGCGTGAAACACCAGCCGGCCGGCGAACAGGAAGGCGACGTCGTCGGCACCGAGACCCAGCGCCGAGCGGGCGGCTGCGATCTGGTCCGGCGTCCGGGCGCAGGCGGGCGCGTCGACACCGAGGGGAATGACCTTCATCGCCGGCGTGTTGAACCGGGTCGCTCCGATGTGTTCGACCTGCCAGTCGCGCATCTCGGCCTGCAGTCGCTGCGCGACGGTCAGCGCCACCGCGGAGGTGCAGATCAGGCCGTCCCAGGCCTGGAAAGGGGCCAGGATCATACGACCCAGGCCGTCCATGGCCGACTCCGAAGACAGGGTGTGGGTCACGCCGAACAGGCTGTAGGAGGCCGGCCCCCGGGTGTTGCGCGCGTGGGCCAGGTCTTCGGTCACGGGCGCGGGATAGTAGACGGCCCCCAGTTGCTCCAGCACGGCGTCTCCCGGCGCGGGCCGCCAGCGCACCGTCCCCGAATGGCCGTCGCCCTTCAACTGACGCGCCATCGCCGTGCCGGCGTTGCGATTGGGGCCGAAGCCGTGGACCTCGTCCGTCGGCCAACGGCGCGCGACGCCCTTCATCAGGGCCTTGCCCGCGCTCTGGCGGCCCATGATCTTGGCCGACGTCGAATAGGCGTCGCCGGCGTAATAGAGGGCGAAGTTCGGACCGCTCACGCAGCGGCGCTCCAGCCCTTGGGCCGCATCACGAACCACGGCGTGGCCGTCGCCCGATGCTCCCAGATCGCGAGCAGCTGGTCCAGCTGGGGCAGCTCGAGCAACCAGCCCGGCAGGTCGGCGGTACGCGGTCCGGTCGACCTCAGGAGAATGTCGTGGGTCGCGGTGAACCGCGCCAGCATGGTGGCCACGATGTCCGGGTGCTTTTCCGGATGGGTCTCCATGATGATCGCCAGCCTGGCCAGCGCCGGCCAGGTCTCGGGCCGCATCAGTTCTTCCTCGAAGCCCTCGGTGTCGATCATCACCAGGGTGCGGCGATCGGCGAACCCTTCGAACATGTCGCCGGTGAAGGTCTCGCCGATCACCACGCGGTCTGCCACGCCGTTCTTTTCGGCCAGACCCAGGCAGCTCGCGCGTGCCTTGGCGTCGGTGTCATAGGCGTGGATGGCGACGCCCGGCATCATGCGGGCCAAGCCGACGGCATAGTAGCCCTCTGCGCAGCCGATATCGACGACGGCGTCCAGGTTTTCGCCCGCGAATGCCTTCAGGTCGTCATGCAGTTCGGCCTCGTAGCAGCCCAGCAGCCGGGCCAGCAGGCACCCCTCGGTCGAGTGGTCCAGATACTCCATGCCCTTGAACGGACCGGAATATATGGCCAGGCCGTGCTGTCGCACATAGCTGTTGCCCAGCACCGTCCCGCGCCACTGCGCCATGTGACGAAGCAGACCGTTCAGCTGATGGTGCTGTTCCAGCCGGGCGTCCATCGGCAGATGCTTGCGGATGGCGTCAGCCGTCGCCTTTGAACCGGCCATGAGCGAGGTCTCTGCGTTCTAGGAGTCTCAGGCCTGGGGCCGCGTCGCGGGGTCAGGTCGCATGGCGCGCGGGCGGCGTCAAACGCCGGGCTCCGGGGCCGCCGGCAGGGCCCAGGGCCGCGCCGCCGCGCTGGCGTCGAGGTGCCTCAGCAAACGACTGAGCGGAAGGTCGCGCAGACCGTCGTAAGGCCGGTGCATCTCGGCCGCCCACTGGGGGTTGTAGCCTGGATCGTGGAAGAGGGCGTCGCCCCAGCGGGCATGAAGGTCGGCCAGTTCCGCGTCGTCCCAGGCGACCTTTTCGGGGTTGTCGTTCAGGCCGCGCGTGCGCGACTCGTGGTGAATCGCCTCGATGTCGGCGGCATAGACCACCGACCGCCCGGCTCGGCGCGTCTTCAGGCAGAAGTCGATGTCGTTGTAGGCGATGGCCAGCCGCTCGTCGAAGCCGCCGACGGCGTCGAACGTCTGTCGCGTGCAGGCGAGGAAGGCCCCTGTTACCGCCGCGACCGGCCGCGACCGCTTCCAGCGCCCCAGTGGCCCGTCCGGCTCGACCGGAGGGGTCTGACCGTCATGCACGGGACGTCCCGCCCAGGCCCCCAGAAGAATGCCGCCGTGCTGCAGCCCTCCGTCGGGATAGACCAGCCGCGCGCCGACGATGCCGGTGCCGTCGTGGCCCAGCCAGTGGCGCAGCCGCGTGTCCCAGCCGGAGGTCAGCATTTCGATGTCGTTGTTGGCGAAGACCAGGATGTCCTGGCTCCCGCCGGCCGCGCCCAGATTGTTGCCGCGCGACCAGTTGAAGGGCTCGTCGTGAGGGATGACGGACACCCCGGACTCCCTGGCCAGAGCCGCCAGCGCCTGCGCGGTCGCGGCCTCCCGGCTGCGGTTGTCGAGAATGACGAAGTCGATCTGACCCGCCTCGGCCGCCTGGTCGCGCAGCGTCCGGACCGCGCGGGTCAGCATCTCCGCCTCGTCGCGGGTGGGGATGATCACCACGATGCGACCGGGACGGGGCGTGGCGGGCACCTTCGGGCTAACCTCGGCGGCAGGATCCTGATCCGCTGGCAGGCTCGAGAGCAGCCGGGGCAGATGCGCGACAGGCCCCGCTGCCATGGCGATCCGCAAGGCCTCGGCGGCCGTTCCGGCCGCGACGGTGCTCAGCACGACAGTGGGCGGGTCTGGATTGGTCGCCAGGTCGATGGGGTCGGCCATGGACTGGAAGGCGGGCGAGTGGCGGATCAGGCCCTGGCGCCAATCCGGTTCGTATCGGTCGTGATCGGCATAGATCGCCCCGGCTCCCGTCCGCTCCAGCCCGAAGGCCAGCCAACCGAGGGCCTCCGGATCGAGCACCGTGCCGGCGTCGAGTTGGAGCACGGCGTCGGACTCGATGGCAGGGGACGCCTCCGAGAAGCATACGCGCCCGTCGCCCAGACCCAGGCTGGCCACGGGATGGTCTGCAAGAGAGGCGTCAGCCCCGACCACGACGGCCGACCAACCCGTATGCCGCTGATCCAGCAGGCTGATCAGGGTGGCCCTGAGCATCGCGGGGCTGGATCCGACGGCGGCGATCACGACGGTGACGGCCAGCCTCGGGGTGCCCGGCGGCGGCGCGATGGGAAAGCGACGGCGGAAGGCGTCGTGGGCCTCCGGCGGAAAGATGGACTGTTCGCTGAGCTGGCTCGCCGTCGTCATGACGCGTCCGATATCCACACCCAGGCGCGCCAGTTCCCTGGCGGCCCCGGCCCGGCCCTCCATCAGCCCCGGCAACGCGCCGCGGGCGCTCAGCCGCACCAGCTCTTCGCGCGCGGGGGCCAGGTCGGGGTCGAGCCTTAATGCGTCGGAATAGGCCCGGACCGCGTCTTCGGTCCGCCCCAGCAGCTTGAGCGCATGCCCCAGCTGCAGTCGGACGTCGGCATCGTCCGGCATCGCCTCGGCCGCCTGCCGATAGGCGGCTTCGGCCTTTGTTAGTTGCCCGGCCTCTTTCAACGCGTGCCCCATCTGGACGCACAGGTCGGCCCGGCGCGGATCCAGGTCCAGGCTGTCGTGATAGAGTTCGGCGGCCTTCGCCCAGTCGCGGGCATCGCGCGCGCGGTCCGCCTCGCCCGCCAGACGCCCGGCCTCCATCACGTCGGCGACCGCCGGAACCAGGGTCACGCGCCGCCGTCCAGCGTCAGCACAGCGGTAAACTCGTTCCTGCCATAGGCGGTGTCATACACCCGAAACGGCCGGAAGGGCGACCATCCGAGAGCGTTCAGACTGGTCATGACCTGCCGAAACGACTGTGGGGTGAACTGCCAGGCATGTACGTCAATGTAGCCCCCGGCTGCGGCTTCCAGCTCGTTCAGGGCATACTCGATTCGCCCGTCCAGGCCGTCGGGCTCGGGGCCATGGTCGCCTTGCCAGTGGCGTAGCGTATCGTTGTGGCAGGTGAAGGCGCGATGCTCGATGACGGACTGCGCCGTATGGAGTGTCCGGCCTTGAAGATGGGCGTCCAGAACCCGAGCCACTGTCAGGTCCGGCAGGAAGTGGTCGAAGCAATAGCGGCGGTCCGGCACGATGAGCATGTAGACACCATCAGGGGCCAGGCATGCCGCAGCCTCTTTCAGATGGCCGATCAGGTCCGGCTGATGCTCCAAATTGTGGCTGCTGAACAGGATGTTGAAGCCCTGTCCGGTGGCCTCGCGAAGGCCGTTGGTGAAGTGAATGCGCTCTGGCGTCCGGGTGGTGTCGATGCCGATGGCCTCGCCGCGGGCCCGCAGACCCGCGGCGTCGAGGACGTCCAGATAACGCACGTTCGGCCCGGTCATCACGGGCTGGCAGAAGGGACCGATCTCCAGAATCGAGGCGTCCTGGGGGGCGAGCGAGACGAACCCTTCGCGCAAGGCGGCGGGAGAGGCGACCCTGCCCTCGCTACGTCCATAGCGCGCGTAGTGATCGATCAGTTGATCGTCCGACATGGCGGCCAGATCCCCGTAGCGCATCCGAAGGCAATCCGGATTGAACGGCTCGGGCCAACGATCGGCTCCAGTCGGTGCCGGTCGCGCGGGAAGGGAAAGGGCGCTCATAACCGCCAAGCTAACCGCACTTCTGCAAAGCCGCCATAAACTCGAAACGGCCGAAGGGCGTGTCGTACACTCGCAGCGTGGTCAGGTTCAGCAGCCCGGTCGTGTTCAGGGTCCCGAGGATGTCGCGGAAGGACCGTGGAGAGAACCGCCAGGCGTGGGCATCGATGTAGACGCCGCCAGCGCTCTGCAGGGCCGTTCTCGCCGCCCTGATGCATTCCTCGCCGGTCTTGACGCTGGGGCTATGGTGGCCGCGCCAGTGTGCGACGGGGTCGTTGTGGTCGGTGAACATGTAGTGGTCGATCAGCGTCGCGAGGCTGTGGCCCCGACGCTTCTCCTGATGAGCCTGCACGACTTCCGACACGCGCGAAAGAGGCAGGGTACGATCGAAGCAATAGCGACTGTCCGGGACGATCATCATGTACCGGCCGCCCGGCCTGAGGATTCGCTCCACCTGCTCGAGGTGGCCGACCAGATCCGGTTGATGTTCGAGGGCGTGGCTGCTGAAGACGAGATCGAACTCCGCCTCGGGGCAGGCTTCGAGGCCACCGACGAAATGGATCTCCTGAGGGCAGCCGGCGGCGTCGTGGCCTTCCCAAAGAGCCCGGAGGCGGAGCTTTTCGGCCGTGTACATGTCGAGGTAGCGGACGCGAGGTCCGTGCAGAATCGGATTGAAGTAGGGTCCGATCTCCAGCGCATCCTGGTCTGGCCCGATCAGGCCCAGGAAATGCTCCCGGAACGCGGCGTCGGACGCGACGCGGCCCTCATTGCGACCCCACTGCTCGTAATGCGTCCTCAGGGCTTCGTCGGAGAAATCCGCCAGATCAGCATATCGGCGTCGAAGCGTGTCAGGGCAGAACTCCGGCGGAAGTTCGGGTCGTCGATCCAATGCTGGGTTCCCTTGTCCCCCGCCACCCTAACAGGGATATTCAATCCGGCGAAAGAGCCCGCCAGGGCACCGGGACACGCGGCGGGTTGGCCAGGCCGAACTGGCCGTCCAGCGAGTGATTGGGCGAATAGAAAGGGTCCCGGGCCAGGGTCTGGCTCCAGCGTTCGCGCATCAGGGCCGCCTCGCGCTCAAGCCGAGCGGCCTTCTCGCCGTCGACGTCGGAACCGCGGGTGCGGGACTCCTTGTGGATCAGCACCAGACCCGCGTCGCCCACGATCTGCAGGCCCTCCCGGCGCACCTTCAGGCACAGGTCGACGTCGTTGTAGGCGACGCGCAGTTGAGGGTCGAACCCGCCGATCCGATCGAAGACCTCGCGGCGGATGAACAGGCAGGCGGCCGTCACCGCGCTGAACTGCTGGGTCAGGCGCGCCTTGCCGAAATAGCCGGGGTGGCTCCCCGGGTGGCCGTGGTGCGGATGGGAAGCGACGCCGTGCTCGGCGGTGCCGATGTGGACGCCGAAGTGCTGGATCGCCCCGTCGGGATACAGCAGCCGCGCCCCGACCACCCCGACCTGCGGCAGGGTGAGCAGGATGCGCGCCCGGTCCAGCCAGTCCTTGGTCACGGTCTCAGTGTCGTTGTTGAGGAAGCACAGGATATCGCCTCGAGCCTGTGCCGCAGCGAGGTTGTTGATCTCGGAGAAGTTGAAGGGCTGGGGATGGCGAAGGATCCTCGCCACGCCGCGACGGTCCAGATCCTCCAGATAGGCGAGGGTCTCGGGTTGTTCCGAGCCATTGTCGACGATCAGGATCTCGGTCGCCCGGTGGTCATGGCGCAGGATCGAGGCGATGCAGGCCGAGAGGTCCTCCAGCCCGTCTCGGGTCGGGATGATGATCGAGACCAGCGCCTCGTCGTTCCGGGTTCGCCGGATCGCCGACGTGCCCGGGGCGAAGCCGTCGACGGACAGCAGGGGCGTGCCGGTGCGCGAGAAATGCCCATTGATGGCGTTCTGCGCCGCCGTGATCGCATAGCTCTTCTGATCCGCCGAAATGGACGTCGAGCCGGGGGTCACCCGCCAGTGGTACAGGACGTGCGGAATGTGGACGATGGCGTCGTCTCCGACCTCCTCCCAGCAGCGCAGTAACAGGTCGTAGTCCTGGCTGCCTTCGAGGCCCAGGCGGAAGCCACCGACCTTGTCCAGAAGATCGCGGCGGTAGACGCCCAAGTGGCTGACCATGTTGTGGCCGAACATCAGCCAGGGGTCGAAGGTCCCCTTGAAATAGGGCTCGAACCGGTCGCCCGAGACGGTGATCTTGTCCTCGTCCGAGAACAGGACCTGGGCGTGCGGATGCCGGTTGATGTAGTCGGCGACGACGAACAGGGCGTAGTCAGGAATGACGTCGTCATGGTCCACCAGGACGACGAACTCCCCGGTCGCCAGGGCGATGGCGGAGTTCGAGGCGGCAGAGATATGCCCGTTCGCGGCCCGCGCGGCGATCTTGATTCGGGGATCCCGCCGGGCATAGCGCTCGAGCGTCTCGAGGACGCGCGGATCCGGCGACCGGTCGTCGGCCAGACAGATCTCCAAATGCGGATAGGTCTGGGCCAGCAGCGAGTCGATGCACTCCTTCAGCAGCTGGATCGGTGGATTGTAGACCGGGATGACGAAGGAAAATGTCGGCTTGACCGCCAGGGCCTCCGTCAGGGCCCGGATGCGCGGATAGTCCTCGGCCCGAGGCTCGACCCAACGCCGCCGCCAGATCGCGTAGCCATTGTCCTGACCCCGGAGGTGCGAGGTCAGCAGCCGCATGGTCCGCTGCGCGTCCACGGCCGTCATCCGGGGCTGGGCCAGCGCCGTCCTTGCCGCGTCGGCGTCCGGGCCAAGGTCCGCGTCGACGGGCAGGTTGGCGGTCACCGTCGCCAGGGCCGTCTCGAAATCGAGCGGAACGAGAGACAGGCTTTCGATCGTGACCTCATTGGCCTTGTCGTCCGGATCCCAGCGCACGGTCCTGATGAGCCCGGGCTCGGCCAGCGGCACGACGATGTCGACGATGGAGCTTCCGGCCTTTCCGGCCAGCCACAGGTTCTCGGTGGTGTCGATGCCGCCGCCGAAGTCCATGTAGAGACGACCTCTGACCGGGCTCCCTTCCGATCGCATGACGATCTTCAAGCCTGCCAGACGGACGTCGTCGGCCAGTCTGTCGAGGCGAAGGGTCAGTTGGGGGTCGTCGTCGCTGAACCGGAATCGCCCCCCGCCGAAGGGCACCAGACCCGAGCACGATTGAAGGGTCAGCCCGGTCATGTGGCTCGACAGGGATCGAGACACCGCCGCCGCGATCATCCGCCGGTCGCCGTCGGTCAGATGACTGGCCAGCTCCGGCAAGGACATCTGCGCCAGGACGTCTCCCGACGGCTTCCGCTCGGCGCAGCGACGCAGCAGTTTGACGGCGGCCTTGGGCCGTCCCAGAGCCAGCCTCAGGCTGCCGCAATGAAGCAGCAGGTCGGCATCGTCGGGGCGCAGGACCAAAGCCCGTCCATAGGCCTCGTCGGCCTCCAGAGGATGGCCTGTGTCCTTCAGCATGTGCCCCAGCTGGACCCAGATCGCGAAGTCGTTGGGGTGGAGATCCAGGTGCGCCTGGTAGCCTTCGACGGCCCCGGCGGGGTCTCCTGCGTCGCGGGCGGCGTCGCCGCGCGTCCGGCCCGGGGATTCCTGCAGCGAAGTGTCGGGTGGGGGGAGTTCGGTGGGCGGCTGGAAGGCCTGGATCAGCGACCGGATCACGGAATTCTTCAAGAGGCCCCCAGGGTCGCACACGCACGGGCCCGAGAAGGGCCCCGGCGGCTTACCAATCCTGAGCGCGCTCGCCAATGGGGCGTTGCGCTTGCCAAGGCCGCGCCCGGGGGGCTAGGCGCGGGCGACGCCCCGCAAGGCACCGGAGAAAGCCATGTCGACCCTTGTCCAGTTGATCGAGACCCGCCGGTTCGCCGACGACCGGGGCTGGTTCTCCGAGACCTGGTCGCGGCCTCGCTTCGCCGGGCTCGGGATCGATCTGGACTTCGTTCAGGACAACCAGTCGTGCTCGACCCACGTCGGCACCATCCGGGGCATCCACTTCCAGCGCGCGCCCCATGCCCAGGCCAAACTCGTCCGCTGCGTGCGTGGCGCGATCGTCGACTATGCCGTCGATCTGCGAAGGGGTTCGCCGACGTATGGCAAGGTCGCCTTCGCCACCCTCAGCGCCGACAACGGCCGCCAGCTGTTCGTGCCGGTGGGCTATGGCCACGCCTTCGTCACGCTAGAGCCGAACACCGAGGTCGCCTACAAGGTCTCGGACGTCTACGCCGGCGACTGCGACGGGGGCGTCGCCTGGGACTGCCCCGACATCGGCATCGACTGGCCCTTGCCGCCCTCCGGTCCCGTGCTGTCGGACAAGGACAAGGCCCTGCCGCGTCTGGCGGACTTCGACAGCCCCTTCGCCTATGACGGGGTCCCGATGGCGGCGACGGGCGATCTGGGCTAGGTCGCGGGCCCGAGGAGACAAGGCTCTATGCGCATTCTGGTCACCGGCGGCGCCGGCTTCATCGGCTCGGCCCTGGTTCGTCGCCTGATCGAGCACACCGAGCACGAGGTGCTGGTGTTCGACAAACTGACCTATGCCGGTCTGCTCAGCTCGCTGGAGCCGGCCGCGAAGTCCAACCGCTACGGCTTCGTCCAGGGTGACATCTGCGACGCCGAGGCCGTGCGCGCCGCCATCGCCGATTTCCGGCCACAGGTCATCGCCCACCTGGCGGCTGAGAGCCATGTCGACCGCTCGATCGACGGCCCGGGCGAGTTCGTCCAGACCAATGTCGTCGGCACCTTCACCATGCTGCAGCAGGCGCTGGGCTACTGGCGGGGTCTGGAGGGCGAGGAGAAGGTGAACTTCCGCTTCCACCACATCTCGACCGACGAGGTGTTCGGATCGCTGGGCGAGACCGGCCTGTTCACCGAGACCACGCCCTACGACCCTCGCTCGCCTTATTCAGCGTCCAAGGCGGCGTCGGATCATCTGGTCAGCGCCTGGGGCCACACCTATGGCCTGCCGGTTCTGATGACCAACTGCTCGAACAACTACGGGCCCTATCATTTCCCCGAGAAGCTGATCCCCCTGATCATCATCCGCGCCCTGAACGGCGAGCCCCTGCCGGTCTATGGCGACGGATCCAACGTGCGCGACTGGCTGTTCGTCGACGACCACGCCCGCGCGCTTCAGGCCGTGTTCGAACGCGGCCGTCCGGGCCAGACCTACAACGTCGGCGGCAATGCAGAGCGCCGCAACATCGAGGTGGTGAGGGCCATCTGCGCCAGCCTGGACCGGAAGCGCCCCCGCGCCGACGGCAAGCCCTATGCCGACCAGATCACCTTGGTCGCCGACCGCCCCGGCCACGACGCCCGCTACGCCATCGATGCGACCAAGATCCGCGACGAACTGGGCTGGGAGCCGTCGGTGACGTTCGAGGCCGGTGTCGAACAGACCGTCGACTGGTATCTGACCAACCGCGACTGGTGGCAGGCCATCCTGGACGGCCGCTACAAGACCGAGCGTTTGGGCGTCGCCAATGGCTGATGATCCCGTCGACATCCTGATCACCGGCGGGGCCGGGCAGGTGGGGCTGGAGCTGGCCCGTGCCCAGTGGCCCGCGCACGTCCGGCTGCACCTGCCGACGCGGGATCAGCTCGATCTAGGCGACGCCGACGCCGTTCGCGCCGCCTTCGCCGCGACGCCGTTCCGGGCGGTCATCAACTCCGGCGCCTACACCGCCGTGGACAAGGCCGAGACCGAGGTCGCCGCCGCCTTCGCCGCCAACGCCATGGGTCCGGCGATCCTGGCCGAGGTCACCCGCGCGGCGGGCATCCCCCTGATCCAGGTCTCGACCGACTATGTCTTCGACGGCTCTGGCGAGCGCGACTATGCCGAGACCGATCCGGTCGGGCCGCTGGGCGTCTACGGCGCGTCGAAACTGGCCGGCGAGGTCGCGGTCACGACCGGCAATCCGCGCTCGGTCGTGATGCGCACCGCCTGGGTGCTCAGCCCGCACCGCGCCAACTTCCTGAAGACCATGCTGCGCCTCGCCGCCGACCGGCCCGCCCTGCGCGTCGTCGCGGATCAGGAGGGCTGCCCCACCTCCGCCCGCGACATCGCCGACGCTCTGAAGACCATCGCCCTGCGGATGATCGACGACCCCGACGCCCCGACCGGCGTCTATCATTTCGTCAACGCCGGCTCGACGACCTGGGCCGGGCTGGCCACCGAGATCATGGCCCTGTCGGCCGCGCGCGGCGGACCGAGCGCCACCGTCGAAGGGATCACGACGGCCGACTATCCGACCCCCGCCCGGCGCCCCTCGAACTCCCGCCTCGACACCTTCAAGATCACCCGCGACTACGGCATCGTGCCGCGCCCCTGGAAGGACGCGGTCGCCGAGATCGTCGCCGAACTGATACCGGAGCCTACCCCATGAAGGGCATCATCCTGGCCGGCGGGTCCGGCACCCGGCTGCACCCCATGACGCTCGTCACGTCCAAGCAGCTGATGCCGATCTACGACAAGCCGATGATCTACTATCCGCTGTCGACCCTGATGCTGGCCGGTATCCGCGAGGTGCTGATCATCTCGACCCCGCGCGACGTGCCCAGCTTCCAGGCCCTGCTGGGCGACGGATCGAAGTGGGGGATGGACATCCAGTATGCCGTCCAGCCCAGCCCCGACGGCCTGGCCCAGGCCTATATCATCGGCGCGGATTTCGTGGCGGGCGGCCCGTCGTCGCTGATCCTGGGCGACAACATCTTCTACGGCCACGGCATCATCGACCTGTTCAAGAGCGCGATGGACCGGCCCGCTGGCGCGACCGTCTTCGCCTATCACGTCAACGATCCGGAACGGTACGGCGTGGTCGAGTTCGACGCCGACATGCGCGCCCTGTCGATCGAGGAGAAGCCGCTGGTGCCCAGGTCGCCCTGGGCGGTCACGGGTCTGTATTTCTACGACGAACAGGTGGTGGACATCGCCGCCAACCTGAAGCCCTCGGCGCGGGGCGAACTGGAGATCACCGACGTCAACCGCGAATACCTGAACCGCGGCCAGCTGTCGGTCGAGATCATGGGCCGCGGCTTCGCCTGGCTGGACACCGGCACCCCCGACAGCCTGCTGGAAGCCGCCGAGTTCGTGCGGACCCTTGAAAAGCGCCAGGGCTTCAAGATCGCCTGCCCCGAAGAGATCGCCTTCGACCAGGGCTTCATCGACCGGGCCCAGATGGAAGACATCGTCACGGCGCTCGGCAAGAGCGACTATGGGCGGTACCTGCGCACCACGGTGCTGGAGCGGGGGTGAGGGGTGGGCAAACTGGCGGGCAGTCGGTATGTCCACGGCTCGCAGATCGGGAGCGAGTGTGAGTAAGATCGAAAGAACCAGCGACGCCGTCGAAAGCGACGCTGAGAAGGACGCTTCCCTGCGCCGGCTGAGGGACAAGGTGTCCGGCCTATCGGGCCTGGAAGGCAACCTGACCCATCTGCTCCACCAGATCATCGCCAAGCTCGATATCCTGGAACGCGAGAACCGGCTGCTGATGCGACAGTCGCTGATGCCGCGTGAGTTCCAATGGCGAGGTCAGCCGCCCCTGATCGGCGGGGCCCAGCCCGGCGAGTTCGTCTTCGAGCAGGCCTGCCTGTGCCGCGCTCAGCATTTCCGCGAGTCCTGGTTCTCGTTCTGGTGCCAGGCGCTGGGCGAGCCGCTGCGATATCACCGCAAGCTCTGGGAGTTCGTCTTCATCTGCCAGGCGCTGTACGAGCGCGGCGCGATCACGAAGGGCAAGCGGGGCCTCGGCTTCGGCGTCGGCGCGGAACCGCTCAGCGCCTATTTCGCCGGCCATGGCGTGAAAATCGTGGCCACCGACATGGCGGCCGAAGAGGCCCAGGCCGCCGGCTGGACCGAGACGGCCCAACACGCTGCGGGCAAGGAAACCTTGGCTCGGCCGGCTCTCTGCGATCCCAAGGTGTTCGATCGCAACGTCTCGTTCCGCACCGTCGACATGAACGCCGTTCCCGATGACCTGACAGGCTTCGACTTCTGCTGGTCGGCCTGCGCGCTGGAGCATCTGGGCTCTATCGATCACGGACTGGACTTCATCGAACGGTCCCTGGCGACGCTGAAGCCCGGCGGGCTGGCCATCCACACGACCGAGTTCAACGTCAGCTCGGACTGGGAGACGCTGGAGACCGGGTCGACCGTCCTGTTCCGCCGGCGAGACTTCGATGGCTTCGCCGACCGCCTGCGCGCCAAGGGCCACATCGTGACCCCGATCGACTATCACCCGGGCTTCGGTGACGTGGATCGCTATATCGACGTCGCGCCCTACCGCGAAGAGCCGCATTTGAAGATGGCGCTGGAGGGCTATGCCACGACGTCCATCGGCCTAATCATCCAGCGCGGGCCGGTCTAGGTCGCGGGCGTTTCGTCGTCCTGCAATCGGGTGACCGTTCCACCCTGGAAGGTCATGCGGCCTTCGAACGCTCCCTCCATCAGGAGGATGCGAAACTGCCATGAGCCCACATCGCTGACCGCGTGCTCGACCTCGATCTCGTAGACACCGCCGGCAGCCAGCACGGCGGCTTGAGAGACGAAATCGCTACCCGGTCCCCAATCGAACCGAAGTTCGTGGCCGGCGGCGTCGTCGTCGATCGCGAACCGCATCTTGGCCCCCCATCGGCCCGGAGGCAGGGCGATGAACGGCCCATACAGCAAGGTTCGCGGGCGGCCCGTGACATCCAGATCGCCGATCTGCGCACCCTCCACGAAGGATTTCTGATCGTAGGTGAACAGCCGTTCCGACCACGACACGCTCGTGCCCGGGCGGGGTCGGCCCAGCCGATACATCCCAAACGCGACCGAGACGGCGGGGCGCGGCGTGCCTCGCTCGGCGACCGGGGGCTGGACGACCACGCCGGGGAACAACTCGATATTCGCCGGACCCCGGCTCAGCTGTTGCGCTGTCAGAATGCGCGCGGATGGGCCCAGAGCGGCGGCCCGGGCCAGCAGGAGCGACGCGTGGTACATGCTGAAAGGCGGGTAGAGATCGTAGAGATCGGCGGTCGTTTCCGCCGCCGTTTCCGGTTGGGGCATGATCACCACGACGTTGGCGGGGTCCGCGCCTGCAGCCACGAGAGCATCATTCGTGACGTAGAGGGCCGGCGGTGCCTTGGCCGGGCGCGGCTCAGGCTGAACCAGCGTGCTGACGAGTTCCCGGCCTGCCGCCTCTGCCGCCGTGACCAGTGCTCTCAGCCAGGCCTCGTGATCGACTGACGGCGTCAGGACGATCCAGAGGTCTTTCGCCGGCGATGTCGAGGTCGACCTACGCTTGGCGGCCGCCGCGACCACTACGCCGCCCTCAGCCACGTATAGACCTCCACGGCCTCGTCGATGTCCTCGAACACCTTGGCCTTGCCGCTCTCGATGATCAGGGCGCGGTCGCAGTGCCGGGCGATCAGGTGCGTGTCGTGGCTGGCCATCATGAAGGACCGGCTGGCGCGGCGTTCGAACAGCTCTTCCTGGCATTTCTGCTGGAAGCGGGCGTCGCCGACCGCCACCAGTTCGTCGATCAGATAGCAGTCGAACTCGATGGCCAGCGACAGGCCGAAGGCCAGGCGCGCGCGCATGCCCGAGGAGTAGTGCTTGACCGGCAGCTTCAGCGACGACCCCAGCTCGGCGAAGTCGTCGACCCGCTCCAGGATCTCCTCATAGGGGCGATTGTAGACGCGGGCGATGAAGCGGATGTTGTCCAGCCCCGACAGACTGCCTTGGAAGCCGCCGCCGAAGCCGATCGGCCAGGACGACGACATCAGCCAGCGGATTCGGCCCTCGGTTTCGGGCAGGACGCCGCCCAGCATCTTGATCAGGGTCGACTTGCCCTGGCCGTTACGACCCAGGATCGCCAGCCGCCCGCCACGGGCCAGGTTGAAGTTCAGGCCGTTGAACAGTGGTTTGGGCGCGCCATGATAGGTCATGCCCAGGTTCTGGACGCTGAGCCCTAGCGGCGGGGCGATTTCCTCCAGAACGGCGGCCATCGGTCAGTCCTGGCGGTGCTCGCGCACGCCCGCCCAGATCAGCCAGCCGATGCCATAGGCCAGCAGCGTCGAGGCGAAGACCGTCAGGACGGCCAGCCAGCGCCGGGGCTCGGCCGGCTCATCGGGCAGGCTGGGGCTGACGACGCGGTCGAGGTACAGCTTCTGGCGGCGGGCTTCCTGTTCGGCGGTGATGACGGCGGCGGTCGCCTGGGTCAGTTCGCGGTCGGCCAGTTCGCGGGCCAGGGCCAGGTCTTCGTAGACGCTGATCATGGGGGCCAGCGAGCTGGAGGTGCCGGCCATCCGGCCGCGCTCGATCTCGATCTGTTGCTCATAGGCGCGGATGCGCGAATCGAAGGTCGGCAGTTGCGGGCTGTTGGGGGCCTCGGCCGCGACCTGGGCCCGTTCGGCGCGGAGGCCCGCGACCTGGGCCTGCAGTCCGCCGATCAGCTGCGAGCTCTCGCGCGCGACCAGCTGCGGGTCGATGATCTGCTCGCGGTTGCGGAAGGCGGTCAGCTGCTGCTGCGCGCCCGCCAGGCGGGCGCGGGCCTCTTCCCGGGCCTGCTGGGCCTGGGCCACGGCGTCGGCCGACGACCGCTCGTTCATCCGGTTGATCAGCTCTTCGCCGCCGCCCAGCAGGGCTTCGGTCAGGGCCTGGGCGTCGCGCGCCCGGAACGCCTCGACGCGCAGGGTCGAGATCCCGGTGGTCGAGTCGTAGCCGACGGTGACGAAGCGCTGGAAGCCTTCGTGCAGGCCTTCGTTGGAGCGATCTTCCCACGGACGGGGATAGCGGGAGAAGGCGTCGACGCCGCGCGGGCCCAGGATGGCCGGCAGGTCATAGCGCCGCGACAGCTCACGCAGGGCGTCGCGCGAGTTGATGTATTCATGGACCGCGAAGGCGTCCGTCTGGGTCGGCGCGATGCCGATGCCTTGCAGGGCGACGCCGATGGTCGAGGGCGTCGACTGGCCGGCCGCGCGCACGATGAACTGGGTCTCGGACACATACCGGGGCGAGGCGATCAGCAGATAGTAGATCGCCGCCAGCAGCGTCGGCAGGGCGATGACCAGGATCGCCGCCACCGGAATTCGCCGCCACCACGCCGGACGATCCCGCTCGAACGTCAGCAGCTTGGGGATCGGCCCGATGTAGTTGAGCTTGGTCTCGGTCATTCGATGGCAACCCGGTTCTTGGCCCCCGCCAGCAGGATCATGCCGGCGAACAGCATGACCCCGCCCGACAGCAGGGCATAGTCGGCGTGGTAATAGGTGTCCACGAACTCGCCGAAAACCCCCGCGCGCACCATCTCGATGGCGTTGGGGAAGGGCACCCACAAAAACGGCTCGCGATACTGGGCCGGCAGCCAGGCGACCATGAAGAAGGCCCCCGACAGCGGGATCATGGCATAGGTCAGGATCGGCACCAGCCGCTCCATCACCTCGAACCGCAGCGACAGTCCGGCAAAGACCAGGCCGATGCCCAGTCCGGTCCATGCCACCATCAGCCAGCCGCCGTACAGGAGCAGCCAGTCGGCCGGCAGGCTGACCTGGCCCATGGCGATCAGGGTCACATAGACGACGACGAAGGCCACTGTGCCCCCTGCGAACTCCATCAGGTTCCGGGCGAAGAAGATGTGCATGATGCCCACCTGGCGGTGGTGCAACAGGCCGATGTTGGCCGACAGCGCGCCGATGCTGAAGCTGATCATGTGGCGGTACAGCAGCAGGGACATGTAGCCGGTCATGACCAGCGGCCCCAGGCGAATGCCGTGTTCGTACTCGGGCTTGATCAGCGTCCACATGAGCAGGACGCCGAAGCAGAACATCAGCGGCTCGCCGATGACCCACAGAAAGCCCAGACCCTCGCGGCCGAAGCGCGTGGTCATCTCGCGCATCAGAAGCGCGCCGATGATCCTGAAATGCCGGCTCAAGGAAAAACACTCATCTGGATCGAAGAAACACGCGACGTCCGGGCCCGATCATACAGAAGGCCCGGCGGCGGGCCGACCCGGCTCGCGGTCTGGCTGACCTGAAAGGGACGACGCGCCCGGCCGGAACATACGCGGACGCGCGCTCTTCGCAAGCGGGCAGAGGGCTTGCGTCGATCAGGCGGGATCGAACACCGCGCCGAAGTCGCTCTGGGCGCTCTCGAAGTCGGGCGGACGGCCGATGTCCAGCCAGTATTCGTGGATCGGATAGGCCCCGACCATCGCGCCCTCGGCCGCCAGCGACGCCAGCAACTCGGGCATGTCGAACGGCCCGGCCGCCGGCACCCGCGACAGCACCGCTCCATCCAGGCAGTAGACGCCCGCATTGGCCAGCCAGCGGAAGGTCGGCTTCTCGCGCAGCGCGGTCATCCGCACGCCGTCGACCTCTGCCACCCCATGCGGGGCCTGGAAGGTGTGTTCGCGCACGCACAGGGTCGCCGCCGCCCGGTGCTCGACGTGGAAATCGACCAGGTCGCCGAACGCCATCCGCGTCAGGACGTCGCCGTTCATCACCAGCATGGGCTGGGTGATGGGATCGGCGACCAGAGACAGCGCCCCGGCCGTACCGCGCGGGTGATCCTCGCGCAGATAGCGGATCTCGACGCCCATGGCCGAGCCGTCGCCGAAATGGTCCTCGATGACCTCGGCCAGATAGTTCACGGCCAGGCGGAAGCGGTGAAACCCCTGGGTCTGCAGCCGCTCGATGATGGTTTCCAGCAGCGGCCGGCCGGCGACCTTCAGCATGGGCTTGGGGCAGGTCTGGGTCAGGGGTGCCAGCCGCACGCCGCGCCCTCCGGCCATGATGACCACCAGATTGTCCCGCCGCGCGCCCGCCGAGATCGCATCGGGATACAGGCCGACGACCCGGTCGTTGCGGTCCAGCACCGGGGCCAGGCTGACGCCGCGCTCGGCCAGACGGACCAGGGCCTCGGCTTCGGATCCGTCCAGCCTCAGGGCAACGGGCGCGGCGTTCATGACGGCCGAGACCACGTCTTCCATCGTCAACCGCCGCATCAGGCCGCGCCGGATGTCGCCGTCCGAGACCGTGCCCAGCAGCCGCCGCTTCGGATCGACGATGACCAGCAGCTTCTTTCTGACCGCGTCCATCCGCTCGATCGCGGCCAGCAGCGTCGCGTCCGGCCCGATCAGATTGCCCGCGATGTCCCCGCCGCCGGTCACACCGCATACTCCTCGGGGCGATAGAGGGTGGGGTTGTCCCGCACGAAGGCCACGACGCGCGCCAGACCCTCTTCCACCGAGACCGTTGGCCGCCAGCCAAGCCGGGCCATGGCGACCGAGGCGTCGGCGCACAGCCGTTCCACCTCGCTCGCCGCTGGCCGGACCCGCGCCGCATCCGCCTCGATGATGAAATCCATCCCGGCGGCCGCCGCGATCATCGCGGGCAGGTCGCCGATCCGGGTCTCGCGTCCAGTCCCGGTGTGGACCGTCAGCCCCTCGATCCCCGGGGCTGTCCCGGCCCGGATGAAGGCATCCACCGTGTCGTCGACATAGACGAAGTCCCGCGTCGGCCGGGTGTCGCCCAGCCGGATCGGCCGTCCGGCCAGCAGCTGTGTCGTGATCGTCGGGATCACCGCCCGCGCGCTCTGGCGGGGCCCATAGGTGTTGAACGGCCGCAGTGTCACGACCGGCGTGCCGAACGACCTGTGATAGCTCTCCGCCAGCTTGTCCGCCGCGATCTTGGAGGCGGAGTAGGGCGACTGCCCCACCAGCGGATGATCCTCGGTCATCGGCACGACCTGGGCCGAGCCGTAGACCTCGCTGGTCGAGGTGTGGACCAGACGCCCAATGCCCAGTTCGCGCACCGCCTGCAGCACGTTCAGCGTGCCGAGGATATTGGTCCGGACATAGCTCTCGGGGGCCAGGTAGGAATAGGGAATAGCGATCAGGGCACCCAGGTGGAACACCAGGTCTGTGCCTTTGACCGCGTCGTGGACGCTGTCGCGGTCGGCCAGATCGCCCCGCCGGACGTCGATCTCGCCCCGGATCGGCGAACGATCCAGCCAGCCGGCGTCTCCGTCGGAGGTGTAGCGCACCAGCGCGCGCAGGCCGGCTCCGGCCGCCACCAGCCGCTCGCACAGACGGCTGCCGATGAATCCTCCCGCGCCGGTCACCAGAACGCGTCGGCCTTGCAGGCTGGGGATCGGGGTGTCGGTCATGGCCGGTCTTTTCGCCTTCCAGACACCGACTGGACCCGGAAGGCCGGGTCGGCGCGAATCAGAGTCTAAATGACCCTTCGCAGGGCGTCACGGAGGGCGACATGATCGGCGAGGGCGCGAACGCCGGTCGCGTGCTGGGTCTGGTGCCCGCGCGGGCCGGGTCCATGGGCCTGCCGGGCAAGAACACGCGCGATCTGGCCGGCCGGCCGATGGTCGCCTGGACGCTGGAGGCCTGCCGCGAATCCACCGTGCTGGACCAGGTCGTGGTCTCGACCGACGATGAGGCCGTGGCCGATGTCGCGACGGCGATGGGCTATCCGCCGCCGTTCCGACGGCCCGCCGCCCTGTCGGGGCCCGAGGCGTCCGTGATCGACGCCATCGAGCACGCCCTCACAACCCTCGGCGGGCATTGGGACTATGTCGTCCTGCTGCAACCCACCTCGCCGCTGAGGCTGGGAGCCGACATCGACGGCGCGGTCGGGCTCGCGCACCGAACCGGGGCATCGGCCGTCGTCGGCGTGTCGCCGGTGCTGAAACCCCAGACCTTCTATGGCCGTCTGGCCCCAGACGCCGCCTTCCGACCCAACACGGCCGAACCCGACGAGCCGGTCGTCATCAACGGGGCCGTCTATGTCGGTCGGCCCGACATCCTGCTGCAGCGTCGCAGTTTCCAGGGTCCCGGCACCCTTGGCTGGATGATGCCGCCGGAGCGAGGCTGGGACGTCGACACCGCCTTCGATTTCGCCGTGTGCGAAGCCCTGTGGCCCCATGTTCGGGGCGAGGCGGCCGGGCCGCTGGACAGCGTGCGCCGCTAGTCCCGATCCACGAAAGGCTTTCGGGCCAGGCCCGCGAGGTCGGTGTTCTCCAGAATCTCGACGATGCGGGCACCGGCGTGGCCGTCGCCGAACATCGGGGGCTGCGCGGCTGCCGCCGCCTTCGCGGCCGGGGCGAGGGCCCGCGACAAGGCCGCCCGGATGGCCTCGGCCTCCATCGGGCAGTCGACGACGCTGGCGGGCTTCAGCCGCCCCTCCTGCCGCGCGCCGATATTCACCGAGGGCACGCCGGCGGCCGGGGCCTCGATGACCCCGCTGGACGAGTTTCCCACGACCGCGTCGCACGCCGTCAGAGCCGCCGCATAGCCGCGAGCACCCAGCGATTCCACCAGCCGCACCTGGTGGTGTCGGTCCTGTGCGAAAGCCGCCAGGGCCGCTCGCACCGCGTCAGAGCCCGCGTCGGCGTTGGGCTGGGTGATCAGAAGCGGGCGATCCGTCACTGAGGCCAGCCCCTGAAGGAAGGCGGCGACCTGATCGGCGGGCGGGCTCTCGCCGAGAGTTTCCGGATGGAAGGTCGCCAGCACGAACCCGTTCGAGACGTCCAGCCCGGCCAGGGCCTCGACGTCGCCGGGACGGCTCCGCCCGAACGCCAAGAGGTTGTCCACCGCCGTCGAGCCGACGGTGAAAACCCGCTCCGGTGCCTCGCCCATCTGAAGGATGCGCCGCCGATACGGCTCGGCCGCCGTGAAATGCAGGGCCGCCAGCTTGGTCACCGCGTGACGGACGGAGTCGTCGATGGCCCCCGCTGTCCGGTGTCCGCCCTCCAGATGCAGGATCGGCAGACGCAGGGGCACCGCCGCCGCCGCCGCCGCCAGCACCTCGGTGCGGTCGCCCAGGACCATGATCGCGTCCAGCTCCAGAGCGACATAGGCCTCGGCAGCGCCCGCGAGCGTCGCGGCCATGTCGGCGGCCACCGACCGGCCGTCGTCCCCTGCCAGCGGGGCGGGCACTCGCGCGTCCGCCGCGCGCCCGTCGGCCTCGATTTCCGCCAGCGTCGCCCCGTGGGCCGCCGACAGATGGGTTCCGCCGACGATCAGCCGGGGTTCGAGGCGCGGGGAGCGCTCCAGGGCCTCCAGGACAGGACGCAACAGCCCGTATTCGGCGCGCGTTCCGGTGAAGACCCCGATCCGGCTCACGCCTCGATCCAGTCCCCGACGGCGTAGTCGCGGTTCGCCGATCGCCCCTCGATCTCCCAAAGCCGGAAGGGTGGGGCCCCTCCGCCGGCGCGGCGCGCGGCGACGTTGTCCGGCCCGAAGGTCTCGCCCTCGCGGATCGGCCGGACCGCCACCACGCCCCGGCGCGCCACCGCCATGTTCTCGCGCTCGGCCTCGACCGGGGTCTTGCGATCCGATCCGAGCGCCTCGACCACCCGCCGCGCGCCGACCACCAGGGCCGTCATCTCGTGGGGTTCCAGAGAGGCGCGGTGGTCCGGCCCGGCGCGGCCCCGGTCCAGCGTCAGATGTTTCTCGATGACCCGCGCGCCTCGGGCCACCGCGGCCAGGGCGACGTCCAGGCCCTGGGTATGGTCGGAATAGCCCGGGATGACGCCGAGCGCGGCATAGGTGTCGAGAACCCTCAGATTGGCCTGATCGTGGGGGGCGGGGTAGGCCGTGACGCACTGCATGACGACCGTCTGGCCCAGAACGGCATGGGCAGCCGGGTCGGACAGGGCCTCGCGGACCGCAGCCAGCGAGGGTCTGGCGTTCGCCTCGGCCAGCTGGCCGAAGACGACCGTTCCCAGGGCGTCGTTCACCTCATCCAGCGTCGCCATCCCGGTCGACAGGATCAGCGGCCGGCCGAGGCGGGACAGCGCCAGCAGGAAGGGCAGGTTGGTCAGTTCGCCCGACCCGACCTTGATCCGCTCCATCCCGATCTCGTCGACCAGCAGTCGGGCGGAGCCGATGTCGAACGGTGTGGACAGGAAGGTTATGCCGCAGGCCTCGGCCTCGCGCGCGATCCGCGACCAGGCCTCCAACGGCAGGGCCAGCCGGCGCAGCATGGTGGCCTGATCGGTGCCCTCGCCGGCGGCGGATTGGTAGGCGGCGGTCGGAGCGCCCGCGGTGGCCAGCTCGTCGGCATCGAAAGTCTGGAACTTGACGGTGTCGGCGCCCGTCTCGGCCGCCGTCGCGACCAGGCGAAGGGCGTCCCCCACGTCGCCGTCGTGGTTCACGCCCGCCTCGGCGATGATCTCGCAGCTCTGGACCGCCTCGCGCATGACCCCGGCATAGACAGGTTCGCGGCCTCGAGAAAGCGCCGCGCCGCGCCCGGGAAGGCCGTCGACCTCGCACTGCGGTGGGACGCCTCGGATTTGGCCTGTAACTTCAACATCACGCTCAACCCGTGACGAGGGTCGATGTCGCCGAGCCTATCGACGGGGTGCGGCAACGCTGTTATGACCCCCGCAAGGCGGTGGGACCGCCCTATAAGATCAATTGTGGCTGCGGAGGGCTCACACCCATGCGTTTCAAGACCTTCTTCCTGGCGACCAGCGCGGCGGCGGCTCTTGCCCTGTCGGCCGGTGCTGCCTCGGCTGAGCCGGATGGCTGGTACGGCGCGATTGACGCGGGCGTTCACCAGATGGACGACATCAACGCCGAGTCTTCGACGACGGGCGTGAACTGGAACTACGAGGTCAACAACGGCT
>JAESGK010000059.1_pt1 | contig 144829 bp, 150 predicted proteins | sample 9269681 | NCBI WGS metagenome assembly JAESGK01 (sample SAMN14515347, study PRJNA621673) | algae metagenome | isolation source: Timaviella obliquedivisa GSE-PSE-MK23-08B and co-occurring heterotrophs from... | place: USA: Grand Staircase Escalante National Monument, Utah | collected 2006-08-15 | reverse complement strand
TCAACATGGTTCGAAGCCATAAAGACAAGCGAAGCATCAAGCTCAGACGAAACAAAGCCGGACGAAACCCTCAATACATGGCCGAAATCATCGACACTTGATCGTTAACCTGGATTCAGGGCCCTGGGGTATTGAGGTCAGGGATTGAGAGATGGGCGCGTTGCTGGTATTTTGTTATACGCCGTATAACAAATGGAGCCGATGATGGCCAAGCCCGTTCTGTCCGATCCGATCGCGCTGCGCCTGCCGGTCGATGTGCTCAAGGATATCGAAACGATCGCCGCAACGGCCGACCGTTCCCGCAGCTGGGTGATGGTTCGGGCGATGCGGTATTATCTTGCCACGGAAGGCAAGGATATTCTGGAGATCGAGCGCGCCAGGGAAGGCATGCGCCAAGGCAAGTTTCAAGATGTGGACACCTTGCTGGATGAATTGGATGCGCTGAACAAGGATGATGCCGCTTGAAGAAGTTGCGCATCTCCGATGAAGCCTCGGCTTATTTAAGGGCTGAGCGCGCGTATCTTGCCCGCTTCGACAAGCGGGCTGCATCGGCGATGATCCTGCAGATCCGGCAAGCGATGGAGATGCTTCGGCGATTTCCATTGGCGGGAAAAGCCATGGATGTGCCGCAAGGGGTGCGACGGTTTTCGGCGCCGCCCTATATCATAGACTACGAGGTCGTGGACGAAACCCTGGGCATTCTCATCGTTCGCCATGCTCGCCAGCACGACCCGGACATTGCCGCCGACACGAGCGACGATTTCGAAGATATCTGATTGTTTTCCGGTATTTGAAACGGCCACCGGATTCTGTTTACGGGCTCGTTACACCGGTGCCTGATGCCGTGGATTCAGTTTCTCAACACCACGCCGCAACCGATTCAAAAGATTCACAGAATGCTTCAGCTGACGCCGCGTCAAGCTGCGCATCACCCCGCGGCAGTTGGCTGCGACCGGGTGAGGACGATGCAATTCCAATAATAGCATCAAGGACTTAACAAATGGCTGATTTCGGCAATGATCCGGGCCTTTGGGCTGCCAAGGGTATCGGCGCTGCGGCCGGGGCTGCGGTGTCGCTGATCTACATGCTGCCGAAGGGCAGGCGCGAGGCGGGGTCGAGGTTTTTCACCGGGCTTGCCTGCGGCCTGATCTTCGGCGGTCCGGCCGGGCTCTGGATCGTCACCAAGCTCGATATCGCCGGCAGCCTGTCGGGCATTGAGGTGATGCTGACCGGATCGGCAGCTGCCAGTCTTTCGGCCTGGTGGGTGCTCGGCGCCGTGGTGCGCATGGCGGAACGGTGGAAGCAGTGAGTAGTGAGTAGTGAGTAGTGAGTAGTGAGTAGTGAATAGGCAATAGCCAGTCGTCACGTTTCTACTGGCTACTGGCTATCCCCCCTCAAATTCGGAGAGACACATGACGACCGACAGGATGCCTGTCTGGCGAACGCAGAAGTTTGCCAATCTGACGCTGTCCGGGGTGACCGGGGAGGGAAAGTTTTCCGGCTATGCCAGCATTTTCGGCGAGGTCGATCTTGGCAAGGATGCGATTGCGCCGGGCGCTTTTCAGCAGTCGCTGGCGCGGCGCGGTGCGAGCGGCGTGCGCATGCTGTTCCAGCATGATCCCGGCGAGCCGCTGGGGGCCTGGAAGACCATCCGCGAGGATGCGCGCGGGCTTTACGTCGAGGGGCTTTTGTCGCCGGGCGTGGCAAGGGCGCAGGAAGTGCACATGCTGATGAAGGCGGGCGCGCTCGACGGGCTGTCGATCGGCTTCCAGACCGTCAAGGCCAGGACCGACGGCAAGACCGGCGTGCGCCGCATCCTCGAAGCCGATCTCTGGGAAATCTCGATCGTCACCTTTCCGATGCTGCCATCGGCCAGGGTTTCGAACGTCAAGAATGCGCGGTTCTTCCGCGACACTGAAACGGAGCTCGTGCGCACGATGCGGCGGGCGGCCCGGATGATGAAGCTCTCTGACAGAAGGATACATCGATGAACGAGACGAAAAACATGGCGCCGCAGGGCAAGGTTGCCCCGGAAATCAAGACCGCGCCCGAAACGATGACGGCGGCGTTCGAGGATTTCATGGGGGCCTTCGAGGCATTCAAGGAAACCAATGACCGGCGGCTGGGCGAGCTGGAAAGCAAGCTGACAGCCGATGTCATCACCCGCGACAAGATGGACCGTATTTCGCGCAGCATGGACGAGCAGAAGCGCGTTATCGACCAGCTGGCGCTGAAGAAGGCGCGGCCGGCGCTGGGCCGCAGCGGCGAAGCAAGCCTTGAGACGATGGAACACAAGGCGGCGTTCGAAAGCTATATCCGCCGGGGCGACGAGCAGGCGCTGCGCGAGCTGGAGGCCAAGGCGTTTTCGATCGGTTCGGCCAGCGATGGCGGCTATCTGGTGCCCAACGAGACCGACACGGACATCGGCCGCCGGCTTTCGGTGGTCTCGCCGATCCGCGCCATGGCAACGGTCAGGCAGGTCTCGGGCGCTGTACTGAAGAAACCGTTTGCGCTGTCTGGCATGGCGACCGGCTGGGTGGCCGAGACGGCGGTTCGGCCGCAGACGACGACACCGCAGCTGGCCGAACTCTCCTTCCCGACCATGGAACTCTACGCCATGCCGGCGGCGACGGCGGCCCTTCTCGACGACGCGGCCGTCGATATCGAGAACTGGATTGCCTCCGAGGTGGACATCGCCTTTGGCGAGCAGGAGGGCACGGCCTTCGTTTCCGGCGACGGCACCAACAAGCCGAAGGGGTTTTTGAGCTACACCAATGTGGCTGACGCCAGCTGGAGCTGGGGCAATATCGGTTACATCGCCACCGGCGCTGCGGGTGCCTTCAAGACGAGCGGACCGTCCGACACGCTGATCGACACGATCTATGCGCTGAAGGCCGGGCACCGGCAGAACGCCGCCTTCGTGATGAACCGCAAGACGCAGGCCGAAATCCGTAAGTTCAAGGATGCCGATGGCAACTACCTCTGGCGTCCGCCCGCTGTTGCCGGCCAGCAGGCCTCGCTGATGGGATTTCCGATTGCCGAGGCCGAGGACATGCCGGATATCGGCGCCGCCAGCACCTCGATCGCATTCGGCAACTTTGCCGCCGGTTATCTCGTCGTCGACCGCACCGGGGTAAGGGTGCTGCGCGATCCCTACTCGGCCAAGCCCTATGTGCTGTTTTACACCACCAAGCGGGTTGGTGGTGGAGTGCAAAATTTTGAGGCTATCAAGCTCATTAAATTCGCGGCATCTTGAACAAGCGTAAGGCCGCCCTTTCTGAAAGGTGGCGACCATTCGCGCCGCGGTCTTCCCTGCCGCTGTGCGCGAGGGTGGACGCAGCTCCCCTCCCGCTGCGTCCACCCATTCCATTGCCTCACAGCATCACCCATCGGAGACATCCATGACCATCACCGAACTGGCGCCGCCGCTCGGCGAGCCGCTGACGCTTGCCGAGACGAAGGCGCATCTGCGTGTCGAGACCAGCGCCGACGACGCTTTGATTGCCGGGCTGATCCGCGCCGTGCGCGACTATCTGGAACGGCAGACCGGGCTTTCGCTTTTGACGCGAACCTTCCGGCTCTATCTCGACGGCTGGCCGCCGGCGCGGGTGATTCAGATTGGCAGGGGGCCGGTGCAAACGATTGAAGCGGTTACGGTTTACGATGCCGACGGCATGCCCGTCGCCGTCGATGCAGCCGGTTTCGTGCTGGACGGACAGGCGCGTCCGGCGCGGCTGATCCTGCCGCGGCAACCGCAGCCGGGACGGGCGATCAACGGCATCGAGATCGATTTTTCGGCTGGTTTCGGAGCGGCCGGCGCGGATGTGCCTGATACGCTGAAACGGGCGATACTTCTGCATGCGGCGTTGCTTTACGAATTTCGCGGCGCGGTCTTGCCGGACGATCAGCCGGCGGCGGTGCCTGCCGGTTACGACCGGCTGATCGCACCCTTCTGCCGGCGGGGGCTTTGACCATGGCCCGGGTTACGCTCGATCCCGGCCAGCTGTCGGCCCGGCTGGACCTGGAGCAGCGCGACGATGCGGGTGATGGCCAGGGCGGTATCGTGCCGTGTTTTGCACCGGTAACGTCGCTCTTTGCGCGGATCGAGCCAGTCTCCACCAACGAGGAGGAGCGTGCGGACGCCGAGGTGTTCACCGTGACGCACCGCATCTGGATCCGGTTTCGCGAGGATATCGCCGCCGGTATGCGATTTCGCAAGGGGACGCGGGTGTTTGCTGTCCGGACGTTTCACGATCCGGACGAGACGCGGCGCTATCTGGTTTGCGGTTGCACGGAGGGCGGACGATGAGCGCGGCCGCGGCCTTGCAGAAGACAATTGTCATGACGCTTGCCGGTGACGCGGCACTGACGGCGCTGATCGGGCCCGATGGCGTTCACGATCACCTGCAGGCACGATCGCACCGGCCATGCGTTTTCATCGCCGCGATCGAGAGCCGGGACGCATCGACGGCAAGCGAGGCGGGGGAAGAGCATCTGCTCACGCTGGAGGTGCGCACCGGCGAAGGCGGCAACCGGGCGGCGCAAGAGATTGCCGCGCGGGTGAGGGCGCTGCTCGACGACGTGCCTCTTGTCCTGGCCGGGTTCGCCTTGGTCAGTATGTTGCATCGGCGCACGAAAACAGGCCGTGATGCCAAGGCCAAGGGGCATGTGGCGGAGATGCTGTTTCGGGCGGTGACGGAGTAGACGGAAAGAACCCAACAGATCGGTAAAGCCACAATCAAAACGCAATCAATTTGTATTTACAATGTCTGTACGAATTATTAGGTTGCAGTTTGCGTCCTGTTTGAAGCCAGCGTTGTCGAAGCCGGCTTGCCAAACCATTCTTGAGGCGCCGTTGGGGAGTGATGTCGATGTCGGCTGCGAACAAGAGTGAAACCATCAATCTGCGCATGGATGCAAAGACGCGCGACGTGATAACGCGCGCGGCGGCCATTTGCGGTAAATCCGTGACATCCTTCATGACGGAGGCCGCCTATTCCTCGGCGCAGAAGGAATTGCTCGATCAGCGGTTTGTCGGCGTCGATGCAACTGTCTTCGATGCCGTCGAAACATTGCTTTCGGAGCCGGCAAAGGTGAACGCACGGCTTGTCGAGCTTTTCAAGTCCAATCGTGAATGGATCGACTGAACGGATGTTCCGGAAGCCGGTGCCGCTTGGCGATCATCACCGATTAGACGCATTCGACAGCGGTAAACCGGCGCTGGATGCCTTCCTGAAGGAAATGGCACTTTACAATCAACACCAAGGCTATAGCCGGACATTTGTTATCGCCGATGTGGACTATCGCGTTGTTGGCTACCATTCCCTATGTGCAGGCATGATCAACCGGGAAAATGCACCCAGACAAGTCAAGGGGCATCAGGCTCCAAAAGAGATTCCGGTGGCACTGCTGGCACGCCTGGCGGTCGATCACACATACCAGAAGCAGGGTCTCGGCCTGGCCTTGCTGAAGAATGCCCTGCTGTCGGTGATATCGACGTCGCAACTGGTGGCATTTCGCGCGGTTATGGTTCATGCGCTGGATGACGAAGCGGAAGCCTTCTACGGAAAGTTTGGCTTTCGCGCGGCAAAAGGGCTGGAGCGGACCTTGCTCCTGCCAACGAAGGATATTGCGGCGTCGTTACAAGCCGCGACCTAAAGCAATCCATTTTCCAGTCTGAAACGGCGCCCCTCGGGCGCCTTTTTCGTTTCGCAGAAGGATCAAAGACATGGTGGCGCAGAAAGGGAAGGATCTTCTCTTGAAGATCGACAATGGCGGCTCTTACCTGACGGTGGCGGGGCTGCGCTCGAAGCGGCTGGCGTTCAACGCCGAGACGGTGGATGCGACGGACGCGGAATCGGCGGGGCGGTGGCGGGAGCTTCTGGGCGGGGCAGGCGTGCAGCGCGCCTCGGTATCGGGCGCCGGCATCTTCAAGGACCAAAGCTCGGATGCGCTGGTGCGCGCGGCGTTCTTTAACGGCGCGATCCTCAACTGGCAGATCGTCATTCCGGATTTCGGCACGCTGACCGGGCCGTTCCAGGTGACGGCGCTGGAATATTCGGGCCAGTACAATGGCGAGATCCTGTTCGAAACGGCGCTGGAATCGGCCGGTGCCCTGACCTTCGCGGCGCTGTGATGACCGAGCGGAACAGTGGGGTAACGGGGCGGGCGAACCGGCATCGTGGCGAGGTGGAGGCCGTCATCGGCGGCGAGCGGCGCATTCTCTGCCTGACGCTCGGCAGTCTCGCCGAACTGGAGACGGCATTTGCGGCCGACAATCTGATGGATCTGGCAGCGCGGTTTTCCGCCGGGCGGCTGAAGGCGGATGACATGATCCGGATTTTGAGCGCCGGCCTGCGCGGCGGCGGCAATCTGGTCTCTGACGCGGATGTCGCCGTCATGAGCATCGAAGGCGGCATTGCCGGATTGGCGCGGCTGACCAGCGAACTCCTGGCGGCGACTTTCGGCGGCGCGGAGGACAGCGCAAACCCTTGAGTGCCGCAGCGGGCAAGGATGGTGGCGTGCCGCCCCCGTTTCCCTGGGGGCCGGTGATGCACACCGGGCTTTGCCTGCTGCGGCTTCCGGCAGCCGCCTTCTGGTCGATGACGCCGCGCGAGATGCAGGCCGCATTCGGCGGGTTGCGGCCTGCCGCTGCGGTTCCGGACCGTTTTGGCATGGAAACGCTGATGGCGGCGTTTCCGGACCGAGATGGCGGATAGTCTTTTTCAAGGAGACAATGATGGAACGCGACGAGATCGGGTTTTCGGCCGCCGCCGATGATGCGGACGCCTTGAAGGATGTGCTCGACGATCTGGAGCGGCGCTCGCGCTCATTCGGCTCGGCGCTGACCGGGGCCTTGGCTTCGGCGACGCGCGGCGGCAAGGGGCTGGAGGATGTGCTGCGCGGCGCCGGATTGCGGCTGACGGAGATTGCGCTTTCGGCCGGGCTGAAACCGCTGGAAGGGCTGCTCGGATCGGCAATCTCAGGGCTTGCCGGGAGCCTCAGCGGGGCAACCGCTTTTGCCCACGGCGGCGTGCCGGGCAGGGTGACGCCGTTTGCCGCCGGCGGTGTCGTTTCGACGCCGACTTACTTTCCGATGGACGGACAGATGGGGCTGATGGGCGAGGCCGGATCGGAGGCGATCCTGCCGCTGAAGCGCGGTTCCGACGGATCGCTCGGTGTGGCGGCATCCGGTGGAGGTGCGGCGATGAACGTCGTCTTCAATGTGACGGCATCGGATGTGCAGAGTTTTCGAAAGTCGGAAGGGCAGATTGCAGCCATGCTGACGCGCACGGTGGGGCGCGGGCGGCGGGGGATTTGAGAGCGGCGATGCTGTGTTGTCGGCATCCCGATTACCCTAAAATCATGTGGGGTCGCCTGTGTTCAATGGGAAGATACCCAGATGAATGCGGGTCATGCTGACTACCGACCTAAAACGGCAATCATCACTCCCCCCAATAAGAACATCCCACTCACGATGGCAACCGCTATGAACGGAAACGCTGCGATGACCACGACCGCGAACAGAACGCGCAAGATTAGACTGCAGCGCTTTACAGGCTTCATGTTAAGCGATGCCTCAGAGAGGCTCGCTCTCCGTTCGTATTCTTCAACATCCATCACCCACGACAGCATTTTTCCCTCCGAATATCAATGCGGCGGGACGTTGCAGCCCCGTGGCCGAACCGCCGCCCCTGCGTCGGAGGGCTCGACCAATGTCTGACACCAATCTGGAAGTCGCGCGGGCGATATCAAGGATCGCTATGGGGGCAGATGCGCCGGTGCTTTATGGACGCCGCCACCATTCCAGAAATCCCTGAATTCTCCCCGCCAACCGATTCCACACACACTGGAAAAAACATCATGCCAACAGGATTTCACGAGGTCCGGTTTCCCTTGCGCCTGGCCTTGGGCACGAGTGGGGGGCCGGTCAGGCGGACGGATATTGTCAGTCTTTCGAACGGACGGGAAAACCGCAACCGGCGCTGGCGCGATGCGCGCCGGCATTACGATGCCGGATCGGGGATCAAGTCGATCGGCGATCTCTATGCGGTGCTGGAGTTTTTCGAGGCACGGGCGGGGCAGCTTTACGGGTTCCGGTTTCGCGATCCGCTGGATTTCAAATCCGGTGCGCCGGGCGTGGCGGTCACGGCCCATGATCAGGCGATTGGGATCGGCGATGGCGTGACGGCCGTATTCCAGTTGGTAAAGGCCTATGGCGATGCGGGTGGTGTGAGCGTGCGCGAGATCACCAAGCCGGTTTTGGGCACGGTGGCGATTTCGGTGGGTGGGGTCTCAGCAGCGCCTGCCGATTTTACGCTCGATGCGGCCAGCGGGCGGGTGACATTTCTGCCGTCGAAAATTCCGGCTGATGGCGCTGTGGTGACGGCAGGTTTCGAATTCGATGTGCCGGTGCGCTTCGATACGGACCGGATCGATGTGGATCTGGGGCAGTTTCAGGCCGGACGCATTCCGTCCATTCCTTTGGTGGAGATCAAGCCATGAGAACGCTTATCGCAGCTCTTGCCGGCCATCTGGACGGCGACGCGACGACGATGTGCCATTGCTGGCGGTTGACGCGGCGCGATGGGATCGTGCTTGGCTTTACCGAGCATGATCACGATCTGCGCTTCGACGGCACAGATTTTTCGGCGGCCAGCGGTTTCCAGGCGGCCGACAGCGAGGCGGCAAGCGGGCTTTCCGTCGAGGCGGGCGAGGTAACCGGCGGGTTTTCCAGCGTGGCGATCAGCGAGGCGGATGTGATTGCCGGGCGCTATGACGGCGCGAGAGTCGAGGTGTTTCAGGTGAACTGGCAGGCGACCGACCAGCGCATTCTGCTGCGGGTGCAGGAGATCGGCGATGTCGTGCGCGCGGGCGCCGCCTTTCGCGCCGAGCTGCGCCGGCTGACGCATCGGCTGGATCAGGTGCAGGGCCGGATTTACGGGCGGCGTTGCGATGCCGTGCTGGGAGACGGCCGATGCAAAGTGGACTTGAGCCATCCGGCCTATCGGGGCAGCGGCGCGATCGTGGCTGTTCTGGGCGAGACGCGGATAAGGGTGTCGGGGCTCGATGCGGCGGTGGCGGGGTTTTTCCGGTATGGCGTGGTGCGGTTCGTGGACGGCGAAAATGCCGGGCACCGGTGCGACATCGAGGACCATCGGCGGGACGGGGATGCGGTGGTGCTGTCGCTGTGGCTGCCGCCGCCTTTGCCGCTGGCGGTGGGTGACGCTCTCACGGTGACGGCGGGGTGCGACAAGAGTTTTGCCACCTGTGGCGAGAAATTTGACAACCGGCTGAATTTCCAAGGGTTTCCGCATATGCCGGGGAGCGATTTTGCCTTCGGTTACGCCGATGGCGATGCGGTGCACGATGGGCGGGCGCTGTATGAGTGAGGTTATCCGGAAAGATCACCCCACCCCGGCGCTTTGCGCCGACCCTCCCCCTCAAGGGGAGGGTAACGGGGCCGCCTTTGCCGAGCGGATCGTTTCGGTCGCACGGAGCTGGATCGGGACGCCGTACCGGCATCAGGCGAGCCTGAAGGGTGTCGGCTGCGATTGTCTGGGGTTGGTGCGCGGTGTGTGGCGCGAAATCCATGGTTCCGAGCCGGAACTGCCGCCTGCCTATCAGCCGGATTGGGCGGAGCGCAGCGGCGAGGACCGGTTGTGTGATGCGGCGCGGCGGCATTTCGGGGTGGCGCTTTCCGTGGCGGAAATGCGGCCGGGCGATCTGCTGTTGTTTTGCTGGCGGCCGGAGCTTCCGGCCAAGCATGCCGGGATTCTCAGTACCGAAGACCGGTTCATCCATGCCTATGAGCAGGCGGCGGTGATCGAGTCGGCGCTCGTGCCCTCCTGGCGGCGGCGGATCGCCGGTGTGTTTCGTTTTCCCGAAAAGGTCTGAGGATCATGGCAACCATTCTTCTGCAGGCGGCCGGTGCAGCCCTTGGCAGCGTGTTCGGTCCGGTTGGAGCAGCACTTGGCCGCGCAGCCGGGGCGCTGGCGGGATCGGCGATCGACCGGTCGATCATCAACGGCATGACGACGGTCTCCGGCGCCCGGCTGGGCGATGCGCGCATACCCGGTGCCGAGGACGGCACGGCGATCACCCGCGCCTATGGCACGGTGCGCATCGGCGGCACGCTGATCTGGGCGACGCGGTTTGAAGAAGAAGTGCGTGTCGAGCGGCAGGGCGGCAAGGCGAGCGGGCCGCGGGTCGAGACATTCCGCTACCATGCCAATCTTGCGCTGGGTATCTGCGAGGGCGAGATTGCCGGCGTGCGCAGGGTCTGGGCGGACGGGCGCGAACTGGACCTGACCGGGATCGAGATGCGGCTCTATCGCGGGACGGGCGATCAACTGCCGGACCCGCTGATCGAGGCCAAACAGGGAGCGGGCAAGGCACCGGCCTATCGCGGGCTTGCCTATGCCGTGTTCGAGCGCCTTGCGCTGGATAATTATGGCAACCGTATTCCGGTGATCCAGTTCGAGGTTTTGCGGCCGGTCGGCGCGCTGGAAAAGCAGATCAGGGCGGTGACGATCATTCCGGGCTCCAGCGAGCATGGTTACGACCCCGCCGTGGTCAGCGAGAAGACGGGTGCAGGCGCAAGCCGGCTGATCAATCGCAACGTCTTTCACGCGCGTTCCGACTGGCAGGCTTCGATCGACGAGTTGCAGACGCTGTGTCCGAACCTTAAGCGGGTTGCGCTGGTGCTATCGTGGTTCGGGACCGATCTGCGGGCCGGTCATTGCCGGATCGTTCCGGGCGTGGAGACCGCGGCGCGCGCCGGCGAAAGCCGGGCATGGTCCGTTTCGGGTATCCGGCGCGCCGGCGCCTGGCTGGTCAGCCGCAACAATGGCGGTCCGGCCTATGGCGGTACGCCAAGTGATGCGAGCGTGGCAGCGGCGATCGCTGACCTCAAGGCACGCGGGCTGAAGGTCTATCTCTATCCCTTCGTGATGATGGACATTGCGCTAGGCAATGCGCTGCCGAACCCCCATGGCGGGACCGGGCAGCCGGCCTATCCCTGGCGGGGGCGGATCACCACGCATCCGGCACCGGGCGAGGCTGGCAGTGCCGACAAGACAATGGCGGCGCGCATGCAGGTGGATGCGTTCTGTGGGACGGCTGCGGCAGCCGATTTTTCGGTTTCCGGCGCATCGGTGACGTCGCAGGCAACGGACGAGGGGTATCGTCGGCTGGTGCTGCACTACGCGCTGCTGGCAAAGGCGGCGGGCGGGATCGACGGGTTCATCATCGGCTCTGAATTGCGCGGACTGACGCAGGTACGCGATGGGGTGGGCGCGTTTCCGTTTGTCGAAAAACTGATTGGGCTCGCGGCCGATGTCCGGGGCATTCTCGGAGCCGGGACCAAGCTGACCTATGGTGCCGACTGGAGCGAGTATTTCGGCTACCACCCGGCGGACGGTTCCGGCGAGGTGCACTACAATCTCGATCCGCTCTGGGCCTCGGCCGATATCGATGCGGTGGGGATCGACAATTATATGCCGCTGGCCGACTGGCGCGACGGCGACCTGTCGCTTGGCAATCCCGATGGTTTCCGGCTTGCAGAGGATGCGGATGCGATGCGGGGAATGATCGCGGCCGGTGAGGGCTATGACTGGTACTATGCCAGCATGAATGACCACCGCGAGCGTATCCGCACGCCGGTTACCGACGGACTGGCAGCAAAGCCCTGGGTCTACCGCTACAAGGATATTGCCAGCTGGTGGGGACAGACGCACCGCAACCGGATCGCCGGGGTGGAGCAGGCGGAGCCGACGGCCTGGGTTGCGGGCTCAAAGCCGGTCTGGTTTACCGAACTGGGCTGCCCGGCGATCGACAAGGGGGCGAACCAGCCCAACGTATTCACCGATCCGAAATCGTCGGAGACGGCGGTTCCCTATTTTTCCAGCGGTGCGCGCTGCGATGCCATGCAACGGCGGTTTCTGGAGGCGCAGCACCGGTACTGGCAGGGGCCGGATGCACCCGCATGCCTGGACGGGGACCACATGTTCGTCTGGACCTGGGATGCGCGGCCGGTGCCGGCCTTTCCGGAAAAGACGGGGCTCTGGTCCGATGGCGCCAACTGGCAGACCGGGCATTGGCTGAACGGCAGGCTGGGTGCTGCGACTTCGGCCGACGTGATCGCGGCGGTGCTTGCCGATCACGGATTCAAGGACGGCGATGTCAGCCGCGTCGGCGGCGATCTGAGCGGTTACGTGCAATCGGAGCAGGCGCCGGCGCGCGACGTGCTGGAGCCGCTGATGGCGGCGTTGCAGATCGATGCCGTCGAGGACGGCGGGACGCTGCGGTTCCGCTCGCGGATGAAACAGGCGGCGCAGCCAAAGGTCATCTCGGTGCTGGCGGATCGCGAAGAGCAGGCGCTGTTTGAGGAGACGCGCGGTCACGACAGCGATTTCGGCAGCGAGGCCATCCTCGACCGGTTCGATCCGGAAAATGCCTATGAGCGGACGACGGCGCGGTCGCGCCGGGTATCGCCCGCCAATGACCGGGTGCTGCGGCTTTCGCTGCCGGGCGTGATGCATGAGGGAGCGGCGGCGAGCGCCGTCGAGGATGCGCTGCGGGATCATCAGGTGTCGCGGCGCAGCGTGCGCTTCTCGCTGTCGCCGGCGGCGTTGGGCTTGGAGCCGGGCGATGTCGTCGCCTTGGCGAATGGACCGGCGGGCAATTTCATTGTCAGCCGGATCGAGGATGGGGCGGTGCGTTCGGTTGAAGTGCGGGCTTTCGTGCCGGCGGGCGGTGGCGGGCCGGTGCGGCCGTTGCGGACAGCCGATCCGCCGCGCGCACCCTCGGACGGGTTTTCGCCGGTGGTGCATCTGATGGACCTGCCGCAATACGAGGCAGGCGAGGCACATACCTTCGCCCGCGCCGCCGTTTTTGCGCGGCCCTGGCGGACTGTCCTTTTGTCGTCCTCGGCAACGGCGGAAGGCTATCAGGCGCGGGTGCGGCTCGATCAGCCGGCACAGACGGGCGTTCTGGTGGAGCCGCTCGGTGCAGGGGTCACCGGCCGGTTCGATATGGCGCAGTCCATCCTCATCGACCTGCATTTTGGCGGACTGTCTTCGGCAAGCCATCTTGCCGTTCTCAACGGGCAGAACCGCATTGCCATTCTGGCTGGTAATGGCGTCTGGGAAATAATCGGGTTCCAGAGTGCTGAGGAGGTTTCCGCCGGACGCTGGCGGCTTTCGAAACTCCTGCGCGGGCTCGACGGCACCACCGACGCAATGCTTACGGGCGCCGGTGCGGGTGCGCCGCTGGCCGTGCTCAACGCGGCGGTGAAGCCGCTGGGGCTCGGCGCCGGCGAGGCTGGGCGCGCCATCAACTGGATCGCCGAAGCCGGCGGGCAGACGGCGGCACCTGCCGGCCCCTTCAGCTTCACCGGCGGTCTGCGGGCACAGACACCGGTTGCGCCGGTGCATCTGCGCGCCCGGCGCATCGGGACGGGGGCGGTTCGCATCGGCTGGATCCGGTGCGCTCGCCGTAATGCGGACCCCTGGCTTGACGGCGATATCGCGCTCGACGAGCCGCAGGAACGATACCGTGTCGACATTCTCGGCGGCGGGATCGTCAAGCGATCCGCCGATGTGTCCGAACCGGTGTTCGATTATGCGCCGGACCTTGAAATCGAGGACTTTGGCGTACCGCAGACGGCGCTGTCGGTGCGTGTGCGGCAGCGGGGCGAGACGGTTGCCTTTGGCGTACCGGCGCAGGCGCTCCTCAGCCTGTAAGAACCGGCGGCGTGTTTGAAAACGAGAAATAAACCCACATCAAAAAAGGAGCCTCCTATGAGCGATTTGAAGATCTGGTATCTATCGAAGACCGTCTGGGGTGGAGTGGTTGCAATTCTGGCATCCTGCGCCAATTTCCTTGGCCTCGACATCACCAACGAAGATCAAAGCGGCCTTGTCGACGGATTGACGGCTCTTGCCGCGGCGGCAGGCGGACTGCTTGCCATCTGGGGCCGAATTTCGGCCCGGACTCGATTGCGTTAGGCATTGCCCGCAACAGAGCAAAAGGCGGCGTTGCAAGCACATTCATTTGCCATTCAGACTGTATCGGTTATTAAAACTGCAATCATGCTTCCCAGTCGAAAGTGCGTTCATGTCCTCACCCTTGATCATAGCAACGCTTGCAGCGGGCCTTTCCGGATTCGCGCCGCCGGCGATTGATGTGCCGTCGATGGTGGTCGCCGTGGATGGCGATTGTGGTCAGGCGGCCGCCGAAGTGGTGGCGGAGACGGGTGGTGAACTCCTGTCGGCACAGCCGACCGGCGACGGGAAATGCGTCGTTACTGTGCTGATCCCCGGTAATGGCGGCCGTCCGAAGAAAGTCACGATGCGAGTGCCAATGTAGCGTTGCCGCCGGATGTTCGCCTTCAAAACATTCGCGAACCGGATGAAATAGGGTAAGCAGTAAGTCTCGTGTCGCAACGCGACGGCAAATCCCACGGAGATGCTGGCGCGCAAGGGAAGAAAGTCTGTTCATGCGCATTCTGGTGGTCGAAGACGACGTCAACCTCAACCGTCAACTGACGGACACCCTGAAGGAAGCCGGATATGTCGTCGACCAGGCCTTCGACGGCGAGGAAGGCCATTATCTCGGCGAGGGCGAACCCTATGATGCGGTCATCCTCGACATCGGCCTGCCGGAAATGGACGGCATTACCGTCTTGGAAAAATGGCGCGGCGCCGGAAAGGTGATGCCGGTGCTGATACTCACCGCACGCGACCGCTGGAGCGACAAGGTTGCCGGTATCGATGCCGGCGCCGACGACTACGTTACCAAGCCATTTCATGTCGAGGAAGTGCTGGCCCGTATCCGGGCGCTGATCCGGCGCGCTGCCGGCCATGCAAGCTCAGAGATCGTCTGCGGCCCGGTGCGGCTGGATACAAAAGGCTCCAAGGCGCTGGTCAACGGTGTTGCCCTGAAACTGACATCCCACGAATTCCGGCTTCTCTCCTATCTCATGCATCATATGGGGCAGGTGGTGTCGCGCACGGAACTGGTCGAGCACATGTATGACCAGGATTTCGACCGTGATTCCAACACGATCGAGGTTTTCGTCGGCCGGCTTCGCAAGAAGATCGGCAACGACCTGATCGAAACCGTACGCGGTCTCGGCTATCGCATGCAGGCGCCAGGCATGGCCAGCAAGGAAGTGAAGTCCTGAGCGCGATCGCCATGATCAAAGGGAAAGCTCAGCCGTTTGCGCGCGTTGGCCACGGCCCGGCAGCGTTACCTTGTCAATTCATCCGGCGGTCCCGATGATGCTGCGACCGCAATCGCTGACCGCGCGCGTTCTGCTGGTTTCCACGATCTGGGCAGTGGCGGCGCTGGTGGTGATCGGCGTGGTCATCTCCGCGCTTTACCGGCAGGGCTCGGAGCGCGGCTTTCAGGACCTCTTGCGCGCGCAGCTCTACAACGTCATCAATTCGATCGTCGTCAACGACAAGTCGGTGCTGGCCGGCAGTCCGCAGCTGGGCGATCTGCGCTTCTCCCAGCCGCAGACCGGCTGGTACTGGATCGTCGAGCCGATCGGCGAGTTCAACACGCCGCCGCTGCTTTCGACCTCGCTCGGATCGGGCAGGCTGCCCATCGCCAGCGTCGACGAGGTGCCCTTCGATATTCGCTACGAGCGCTTCTACACCACCGTCGATTCCTTCAACAACGAGGTGGAAGTGGCGGAGACGGAAGTCGTTCTGGACATTCAGGGGCATACGGCCCGTTTCCGGGTCGCGGGCAACCGCGACGTACTGGAGGCCGATATAAACGATTTCAATCGCAACCTCTATCTGGCGCTGGCGATCTTCGGTTTCGGTGGTCTCGGCATGAATGCCCTGGCCATTCTGTTCGGGCTGCGACCGCTCGATCAGGCGCGCCGTTCGCTCGAAAAAATCCGTGGCGGCGAGAGCGAGCGGCTGGACGGCGAATTCCCGCGCGAGATCCAGCCTTTGGCAAGCGAAGTCAACGCCCTGATCGACAGCAACCGGCGCATCATCGAGCGCGCCCGCATGCAGGTCGGCAATCTCGCTCACTCGCTGAAGACGCCGCTTGCCGTTTTGATCAACGAAGCGCGGGTGCTGGAGCCTCCGCATGGCGATCTCGTCAAGGCGCAGGCGGACGCGATGCAGATGCAGGTGCAATCCTATCTCAACCGGGCACGGATCGCGGCGCAGCGGGAATCGGTTCTGGCGCGTACCGAGGTGGAACCGGTCCTCGAGCGGCTGGTGCGCGTCATGCGCCGGCTGCACCCGGAAAAGACCTTTCTCCTGACCGTATCGCCCCCCGGCCTGATCCTGGCGATGGAGCAGCAGGACGTCGAAGAAACGGTTGGCAACCTGCTGGACAATGCGGCGCGCTATGCCAATGAAAAGGTGTGTGTCACCGCCCAGCTGGCGCCCGAAGGCGTGCAGGGAAAAGATCCGGGGCGGCGCAACTGGATCGCCATCGAGGTGGACGATGACGGCCCTGGCCTTGAGCCGGAGCAGATCGCCGTTGCGATCAAACGCGGCAGGCGGCTGGACGAAAGCAAACCCGGCACGGGGCTGGGCCTGTCGATCGTCAGTGAGATCGCCGGTGAATACCAGGGCACGCTTGGGCTGTCCCGCGGCGACCGCGGCGGGTTGAAAGCGCTGATCGTACTGCCGGCTGTGTTATGATGGGACGTGTTTTGAGCCGTTGCGTGACTTTTTTGACAGGATCGCAGGCAAAATTCCGCAATGCAGCAGGTTCGGCCTCTGCGATGTTGCCTGCCCAGGCAGGGAATGTAAAAAGATGATGAGCCATGAATCGGCGTGACGCCGAGCCCGATCTGCCCCGATCTGCCAATACAACGGAAACCGTAAGAGCTGCCCGATACGATGAACAACCAGTCCCGTTTCCCGACCATTCTGTCTGCCTCTCCGGCGGCGTGTCTGATTGCCTCCTCGTTGATCATCTCCGGGTGCGGAACCACGCCGCGCGGTGCCGTCAAGGCTGATGCGCCGGTGACGTCAAACACATCGGCATCCTATATCGCAGCGCTTGACGGTGGCGTTATCGGACGCCAGACCGGGCTTTCGATCAGCAAGGCAGATCGTCAGCGAGCGCTGGAGGCAGAATACCGTGCGCTGGAAGCGGCGCGCGGCGGGCAGCCGGTTGTCTGGCAGGGATCGGGTATCAGCGGTTCCGTCGTTGCGGCAGCGCCGTATCAGGTGGGCTCGCAGAACTGCCGCCAGTACAGTCATACCGTGACGGTCAAGGGGCAGGAGAGCGTGGCGCGTGGCGCCGCCTGCCGGAATGGCGACGGCACGTGGACGCCGCTGGGCTGATCTCCGCATTCAACACTTGCGGCGAAACGCCTCAAATTTCCGTCATTTCCGGTTTTCCGATTGGAATGACGTGCTCCGCATAGTAATTGAGCGCACATGCTGTTCTGGATCCTAGTTGCCACTTTGACGGCGGCCGTTGCCGCTGTTCTGCTGCTTCCGCTGCTGCGCGCCGCCGCAAGCGCCGAGGCTCCCCAATCCCATGATGTCGAGGTCTATCGCGATCAGCTTGAAGAGCTGAAACGCGACGAGAGGAACGGCCTGATTTCCGGCGAGGACGCGGATTTTGCCCGTGCCGAGGTGGCGAGACGTCTGCTGGCCGCGACCGATGCGGTCAAAGCCACCGCGCCCCTCCGGCCGGTCAAACGCGGCAACCGGCTGGCGCAGCTTGCCGTTATCCTCATCCTGCCCGCCGTCGGGCTCTGTCTTTACTTGCGGACCGGCAATCCGGATGTGCCGGATGCGCCGCTGTCCGCCCGCCTTGCCAATCCGGACGGCGATATGAACATCCTGATCGCGCGGGCCGAGCAGCAATTGGCAGCCAAGCCCGAGGACGGTGCCGGCTGGGACGTGCTGGCGCCGATCTACTTTCGCAGCGGCAGGGTGGAAGAGGCCGCCGTGGCATTCCGCAATGCGCTGCGCATACTCGGGGCAACACCCGTGCGTCTTGGCGGCTATGCCGAAAGCCTGATCGCGCTGTCCGGCGGGCTGGTGACGCCCGATGCGCGCGACGCGCTGCAGAAACTGCTGGTGATCGAACCCGGCGATCCGCGTGCGCAATTCTACCTGGCCCTTGGCCTGAAGCAGGAGGGCAAGATGCCGCAAGCGCTTGCGGCTTTCGAACAGATTGTCAGCACATCGCCCGCCGGCGCGCCATGGCTACCGATGGTCAACGAGCATATTGCAGGCCTCAAAAGCGAAACGCCGGTGGCCTCGGCGCAGCCGGCCGGAACGCCGCTGGGCAACCCGACCCGCGAGGATATAGCCGCTGCCAAGGACATGAGCGCAGGCGATCGCATGGCGATGATCGAAGGCATGGTTGGCAGTCTCGCTGAAAAGCTCAAGGCGGACCCGAAGAATTTCGAGGGCTGGATGCGGATCATCCGGTCCTATTCCGTGCTCGGCCAGAAGGACAAGGCAGCCGATGCGCTGAAACAGGGGCTTGCCGCCTTTCCAGCCGATGGCAGCGAAGGCAAGCAATTGCTGGCGCTGGCTGGCGAGCTTGGGCTGGCGCCCGATGGAGGCGCAGAATGACCCGCAAGCAGAAGCGTCTGGCGATCATTGGCGGCGGGGTCGGTTTCATCGTTGCAGCGGTGCTGCTGGTGATGGTCGCGTTCAGCCAGGCAATTGCCTATTTCTACGTCCCCGGCGATCTCGCCAAGACCAATCTTGCCCCAGGCACCCGCATCCGGCTCGGCGGCCTGGTCGAGAACGGGTCGCTCAAGCGCGGCGAGGGCATGACCATCACTTTCAGCGTCACCGATACGCTGGACAAGGTTCCGGTGACCTATACCGGAATTCTTCCGGATCTGTTCCGCGAAGGGCAGGGCGTTGTCGCCGAAGGCAGTTTCAAGGAAGGAAGCCCGGTTTTCGTTGCCGATACCGTGCTTGCCAAGCATGACGAAACCTACATGCCCAAGGACGTGGCGGACCGGCTGAAGGCGCAGGGCGTCAATCTCGGCGGCAAGGAAAATATCCAATGATCATCGAGCTTGGTCACTATGCGCTGGTTCTGGCGCTTGCCACATCGCTGCTGCAGGCAGTGTTACCCATTATCGGTGCGCTGCGAAACGACCGGGCGCTGATGGAAATCGGCACCGTGGCGGCCAAGGCCACTTTCCTGCTGATGGCTTTGTCTTTCTGCGTCCTCACCTACGCCCATGTGACATCCGACTTTTCCGTCCAGAACGTCTGGGAGAATTCGCATTCGCAGATCCCGCTGATCTACAAGTTTTCCGGCGTCTGGGGCAATCACGAAGGTTCGATGCTGCTTTGGGTGTTGATCCTGACCTTTTTCTCGGCATTGGTTGCTGTGTTCGGGAACAATCTGCCGGAGACGCTGAAAGCCAATGTGCTGGCCGTGCAGGCCTGGATCGCGGCGTCGTTCTCGCTGTTCATCCTTCTGACGTCCAATCCCTTCAACCGGTTGCTGGACGCGCCGGGCGAGGGGAAGGACCTCAATCCTGTGCTGCAGGACATTGGGCTGGCCATCCATCCGCCGCTGCTCTACCTCGGTTATGTTGGCTTTTCGGTCTGCTTCTCCTTTGCCGTCGCCGCGCTGATCGAGGGGCGGATCGATGCGGCCTGGGCCCGCTGGGTGCGGCCGTGGACGCTGGCTGCCTGGACCTGTCTGACGGCCGGCATCTCGATGGGCTCCTACTGGGCCTATTACGAACTCGGCTGGGGTGGCTGGTGGTTCTGGGATCCGGTCGAGAACGCTTCCTTCATCCCGTGGCTGGCCGGCACCGCGCTGTTGCATTCGGCGCTGGTGATGGAAAAGCGCGAGGCGCTGAAGATCTGGACCGTGCTTCTGGCGATCATGACCTTCTCGATGTCGCTGCTCGGGACCTTCCTTGTCCGCTCCGGCGTGTTGACCTCTGTCCACGCCTTTGCCACCGACCCGACGCGCGGCGTCTTCATCCTGATCATTCTGATCCTCTTCATCGGCGGCGCTCTGTCGCTGTTTGCCTTCCGGGCCGCGCATCTGAAAGCGGGCGGACTGTTCGCGCCGATTTCACGCGAGGGCGCGCTGGTCCTCAACAATCTGATCCTGACGACGGCTGCAGCGACCGTTTTGATCGGCACGCTTTATCCGCTGGCGCTGGAAGCCGTGACCGGCGCGAAAATCTCCGTCGGACCCCCCTTCTTCAACATGACCTTCGGGCTTTTGATGCTGCCGCTGATGCTGGCCGTACCGTTCGGCCCGCTGCTTGCCTGGAAACGCGGTGATCTGCTCGGGGCGGGGCAACGGCTGTTTGCCGCAGTGGCGTTCGGCCTGGTGGCTGGGAGTGTCATCTACTACGCGCAGAATGGCGGACCGGTCATGGCGCTGTTTGGTATCGCGCTTGGTGCCTACATGATTGCCGGTTCGCTGACGGAGATTTTCCTGCGTTCCGGGCTTGGCAAGGTGTCTGGTTCGGTTGCGCTGCGCCGTTTGTCCGGTCTGCCGCGATCGGTTTTCGGCACGGCGCTGGCGCATATCGGGCTCGGTGTGACGCTGATCGGCATTGTCGCAGTCACCGCTTTCGAGACCGAGCATATTGTCGAAATGAAACCCGGCATGACAACCGATGCGGGCGGCTATACGCTGCGCTTTGATGGCCTGCGCAACGGCAATGGGCCGAACTATAGCGAGGAATCCGGGCATTTCACCATCAGCCGGTCTGGCGCCGATGTCGCCGAGGTCTGGTCCTCGAAGCGGTTCTATACGGCGCGGCAGATGCCGACCACCGAGGCCGGTATCCGGACATTCTGGCTCAGCCAGCTCTACGTTTCGCTGGGTGACGGCATGACCGATGGTGGCGTGGTCGTCAGGGTCTGGTGGAAGCCGATGATCCTGTGCATCTGGCTCGGGACGGTGTTCATGATGGCCGGCGGCGCTGTTTCCCTGAGCGACAGGCGCTTGAGGATTGGCGCTCCGGCACGGGCGAAGAAGCAGAACAAGCAGGTTCTGGAGCCAGCACAATGACGCGCTGGTTGTTCGCCGTCCTGTTCCTGTTTTTGTCGATGTCGCCAGCCTTTGCCGTCAATCCCGACGAGGTGCTGGCTGATCCGGTGCTCGAAGCACGGGCGAGGGCGCTGTCCGCCCAGCTGCGTTGCATGGTCTGCCAGAACCAGTCGATCGACGATTCCAATGCCGAGCTTGCCAAGGATTTGCGCGTTTTGGTGCGCGAACGGATCACCGACGGCGATAGCGACGAGGCCGTCATCGATTATGTCGTTTCGCGCTACGGCGAGTTCGTTCTGCTCAATCCACGCTTCGAGGTGAAGACGCTGATCCTGTGGGGAGCGCCGGTGATGCTGTTGCTGGCAGGGGGCGCAGCCATGCTGGTTGCCGCTCGCCGCAGAACCGGCAAGACGACGGGCACCGCGCTGTCCGCAGACGAGCAGGCGCGGCTGGACGCTGTTTTGAAGGATTGATTGCCTTCGGTTTTTTCTTAAACATTACCAAAAGTTCATCTAGCGGACACCAGTCAGTAAGGTGCGTTCATCTATTGCTTTCTCATCGGCTGTTCCTCCAGTCAGCCAACGTACACGAAGAGAAAAGGCAAACCGGATGTTTAAAACGAACGCACTGCGCCCCTCCCTCAAGACCGTTTTGAAGACCACGACCGTTGCGGGTTTGGCGGCGGTCATGCTGTCGACGGGCATCCCCACTGCGGTCACCAGTTCTTTCGCGGCCGCCGTCAAGGTCGAGGCGCCGCAGGTCCCGAGTTTTGCAAACGTGGTCGATGCTGTATCGCCGGCCGTGGTGTCCGTGCGCGTGCAATCGCGGGCCAATCCGGTTTCCGATGATGCCAGCAGCGGTAACGGCTTCAGCTTTGATTTCGGTGGCCGTGGTCTCGACGAGCTTCCGGACGATCATCCGCTGAAGCGTTTCTTCAAGGAATTCGGCGGTCCGAACGGTGACAAGCGGGCCGAACGCGATCGCGGACCGCGCGATGGCAAGCCGGGCCGTCTGCGGCCGACATCGCAGGGTTCAGGCTTCTTCATCTCCGAGGACGGTTATCTCGTCACCAATAATCACGTCGTGTCCGACGGCTCCGCCTTTAACGTCATTCTCAACGATGGCACGGAACTGGATGCCAAGCTGATCGGCAAGGACAGCCGAACCGATCTCGCCGTGCTGAAGGTCGATGACAAGCGCAAGTTCGCCTATGTCAGCTTCGCCGACGACAGCAAGGTCCGGGTTGGCGACTGGGTCGTCGCCGTCGGCAACCCCTTCGGTCTCGGTGGTACAGTGACCGCCGGCATCATTTCGGCGCGTGGCCGTGATATCGGCTCCGGTCCCTATGACGATTACCTGCAGGTCGATGCGGCGGTGAACCGTGGTAACTCCGGTGGCCCGACCTTCAACCTCAACGGCGAAGTTGTCGGCATCAACACCGCGATCTTTTCACCGTCCGGTGGCAATGTCGGTATCGCCTTTGCCATTCCGGCATCCGTGGCCAAGGACGTCGTCACCGACCTGATGAAGGATGGCGAAGTGTCGCGCGGCTGGCTCGGTGTGCAGATCCAGCCGGTCGACAAGGATGTGGCTGAATCGCTGGGTCTCGCCGAAGCAAGCGGCGCGCTTGTCATTGAGCCGCAGGCCGGTTCTCCCGGTGAAAAGGCCGGTATCAAGAAGGGTGACGTGATCACCGCCGTCAATGGCGACACGATCAAGGGCCCACGCGAACTGGCGCGCAAGATCGCCCTGATGCGTCCGGGTACCAGCGTCGATGTCGCCCTATGGCGTGATGGCAAGGCGCAAAGCGTCAAGCTGGAAGTCGGAACCCTGCCCGCCGATACCAAGGATGCCTCGGCCGGCGCCGACCAGCAGCAGGAAGAAACCCAGCCTTCGAGCGAGAAGGCACTGGCTGACCTCGGCGTAACCGTGACACCTTCGGACGACGGCAAAGGCGTCATGATCTCTTCGGTGGATCCGGACTCCGACGCCAGCGATCGTGGCTTGAAGGAAGGCCAGAAGATCGTTTCGGTCAACAATCAGGAGGTCAAGTCGGCTGACGACATCCTCAAGGTCATCGAGGCCGCCAAGAAGGACGGACGCACCAAGGCGCTGTTCCAGATCGAGGCAGACAATGCCAGCCGTTTCGTGGCACTGCCGATCAGCCAGGGCTGATGCGGTTTCACTGAACAACCAGGCGCCGCGGACCTTCCCCCAGGTTTCGCGGCGTCTGGCGTTTGAGGGTACGGCTTACCTGCGCAACCGGGCAGGCGGGTGTGATTTCCAGATGGCAAACCGGTTGTGGAAGATACGGGTCAGGGACTATGGTCACGCGCATGAAGATTCTGATTATCGAAGATGACCTCGAAGCGGCCGCCTATCTGGCCAAGGCCTTTCGCGAGGCGGGCATCGTCTCCGACCATGCCAGCGACGGCGAGAGCGGCTTGTTCATGGCCAGCGAGAACAGCTACGACGTACTGGTCATCGACCGTATGTTGCCGCGGCGTGACGGACTTTCGGTGATTTCCGAATTGCGCCGCAAGGGCGTCCATACGCCGGTTCTGATCCTGTCGGCGCTCGGTCAGGTCGATGACCGCGTGACCGGTTTGCGCGCGGGCGGCGACGATTATCTGCCCAAGCCTTATGCGTTCAATGAGCTTCTGGCGCGGGTCGAGGTGCTCGGGCGCCGCAAGGGAGCGCCGGAGCAGGACATGGTCTACCGTGTCGGCGATCTGGAGCTGGACCGACTATCGCATACCGTCCGCCGCCAAGGCCGGGAGTTACTGCTGCAGCCGCGCGAATTCCGCTTGCTTGAATACCTGATGAAGAATGCAGGCCAGGTGGTGACGCGCACCATGCTTCTGGAAAACGTCTGGGACTATCACTTCGATCCGCAGACCAATGTCATTGATGTGCATGTGTCGCGGCTGCGCGCCAAGATCGAAAAGGATTTCGATCAGCCGCTTCTGCGCACCGTGCGCGGCGCTGGCTACATGATCAAGGAAGACGGACGCACGGACGCATGAACAGGTTGCGTGTTCTTTTCCGTACGACTGCAGTGCGCCTTTCGGCACTTTACCTTCTGCTTTTTTCCCTGTGCGCCGCGTTTCTGGTTTTCTACGTGACTGCCATGTCGCAACGCCTGCTTGAGCAGCAGACGCGGGACGCAGTGACGGCCGAGGTGGCGCAGATCGAGCAGATCTACAGCCGCGCTGGTGTCAATGGGCTTTTGCGGACGCTGGAACGGCGCGCCCGCCAGCCGGGTGCCAATCTCTACGTGATCGCCGGGCCGACCGGCGAAATCCTTGCAGGCAACGTCGCCTCGCTGCAGCCGGGGCTGCTGGACAAGGAGGGATGGACCGAGGAAGCGTTCCGCTATCAGCGCTACACCGATGAGACCCGCAAGGAAGGCCATGTCGCCCTGGCGAATGTGCTGGTGCTCGACAATGGCCTGCGCATTCTGGTCGGGCGCGATTTGCAGGAACCGGAGAAGTTTCGCGTGCTGGTGCGCCAGGCTCTCGTGGTCGCGCTTGGCATCATGGGCATGGGCGCGCTGATCATCTGGTTCGCGATCGGCCGCAATGCGCTGAAGCGGATCGATCGCATGTCGGATGCAAGCACGCGCATCATGGCGGGTGATCTTTCCCAGCGGCTGCCGATGAGCGGCTCGGGCGACGAATTCGACCGTCTGTCTGAATCGCTCAATGCGATGCTTGGGCGGATCGAGAAGCTGAACGAAGGCCTGCGGCAGGTTTCCGACAATATTGCCCACGACCTGAAGACGCCGCTGACAAGGCTGCGCAACAAGGCCGAAGCGGCATTGGCGCAGAAGGCGAACAACTCCGGCTATCGCGCCTCTCTGGAAGAAATCATCGGCGAATCCGACCAGCTGATCCGGACGTTCAATGCGCTCTTGATGATTTCCCGCGTTGAGGCCGGAGCCGCCGCCGCCGAGATGAGCGATGTCGATCTGTCTCAGAGCGTCGCAGATTGCGTCGAGCTATACGAGCCGGTGGCCGACGAACAGGCCCTGAGACTGGAGGCGGACGTGGCTGCCGGTATCCGTGTTTCCGGCAATCGCGAACTGATCGGGCAGGCTCTGGGCAATCTGATCGACAATGCCATCAAATATTCCGAGGGCGGTACGAACCCTCAGATCAAGGTCAGTCTGACCAGACGGGATGGTGCGATCGTCCTGTCGGTGGCAGATCACGGCCCCGGAGTGCCAGCCAACAAGCGCAAGGACGTGGTGGCGCGGTTCGTGCGGTTGGACGAAAGCCGCAGCAAACCCGGAACGGGGCTCGGCCTGTCGCTGGTCGAGGCCGTCATGGAGATGCATCAGGGGTCTCTCGAGCTTGGCGATACGGTGCCGGATGCTGAAAACAATCGTGGTTTGACGGCCAGCATGGTTTTCCCGCTGCGCTCCGACTGATAGGCATGAGGGAGCCGAAATCGGGAGCGGCGGGGAGGCGGGCATATAGATGGATACGCGGCGGTTATCGGACATGAGCACATGCGCGCTGCGGCCAACGAGCCAGACGGACGCAAAGTCTGTGCTGTCCAGCCTCAAGGACATGGCCAAAAGCCATCCCGAGATCGGCGAACTTCTCGCCTCCGAAACGCCGCTCAGGGATTTCATCGTTGCGGCTTTCTCGCTTTCTCCGTATCTGCGCGATACTGCGGTCTCGGACCCTACGGTCCTTGTCCGGGCGATTGCCGGACCTCTCGCCCCCTATCTTGAAACCCGCATAGAAGCGGCCCGCGCTGCCTGGAAAAGCGAAGAGAGCGGCAAGCCGCTATCGGACGCCGAGATCATGACGCGGCTGCGCCGGGCCAAGCGCGATATCGCCTTTGCCATCGCGCTTGCCGACCTGTCGCGAATTTTCGATGCACGCGAAACCACAAGGTGGCTTAGCGACTTTGCCGGAGCTGCCGTTTCCGCCACGATCGATCATCTGCTTTTGAGCGCCCATGACGGCGGCAAGCTGCATGTCGTCGATGTCGCGCATCCGAGCGAACAGTCGGGCGTTGTCGTGCTCGGCATGGGCAAGCTGGGCGCTTTCGAGCTGAACTATTCCTCCGATATCGATCTGGTGGTGTTCTACGAGCCGCAGGCGCCGTTGATCACCGACCGGGAGGATGCGCCGGAGACTTTCGCCCGGCTGTTGCGGCGGCTGATCCGCATCCTGCAGGAGCGCACCGGCGACGGTTATGTCTTCCGCACCGATCTGCGTTTGCGGCCCGATCCCGGAGCGACACCGCTTGCCATCCCGGTGGAGGCGGCGATGCTCTACTATGAAAGCCGGGGGCAGAACTGGGAGAGGGCGGCGTTCATCAAGGCGCGTCCGGTGGCGGGCGATATCACGGCCGGGGAGGCTTTCCTGCGGGAACTCACTCCCTTCATGTTCCGCAAATATCTCGATTATGCCGCGATTGCCGACATTCATTCGATCAAGCGGCAGATTCATGCGCACAAGGGGCATGGCGAGATCGCCGTCAAGGGCCACAATATCAAGCTTGGCCGTGGCGGTATCCGGGAAATCGAATTCTTCGTCCAGACGCAACAGCTGATCGCCGGTGGCCGGATGCAGGAGTTGCGGCTGCGTGCCACCGAGCCGATGCTGCAAGGCTTGGTGCGGGCCAACTGGATCGACGCGGAAACGGCCGGTGAGCTGATTTCCGCCTACTGGTTTCTGCGCGATGTCGAGCACAGGGTCCAGATGGTGCGCGACGAGCAGACGCATGTTCTGCCAACAACGGATGCTGAACTGAAACGCATCGCCTACATGATGGGTTTTGCCGATACAGCCGCGTTTTCTGCCGAATTGTCGCGCGTGCTGAAGACGGTGGAGCGGCGTTATGCTCAACTCTTCGAACAGGAAGCGAAGCTTTCGAGCGAGACGGGCAATCTGGTCTTTACCGGGCAGCGGGACGATCCGGATACGTTGGAGACCCTGAAGAAGCTCGGGTTCGAGCGACCGCAGGATATTTCCCGTACCATTCGCACCTGGCATTACGGCCGCTATCGGGCGACGCAATCCGTCGAAGCGCGCGAGCGTCTGACCGAGCTGACGCCTGAACTCTTGCGCGTATTCGGACAGAACAAGCGCGCCGATGATGCCCTGTTGCGCTTCGATCAGTTCATTGCCGGGCTGCCGGCGGGCATCCAGCTTTTCTCGTTGCTCGGCAACAATCCCGGACTGCTTTCCCTCATCGTCAACATCATGTCATCGGCCCCACGTCTCGCCGACATCATCGCCAGCAAGCCGCACGTCTTCGATGGCATGCTCGATCCCCGGCTTCTCGCCGAATTGCCGACGCGGGACTATCTTGCCGAACGCATCCGCGGATTTCTGGCGGGAGCGCGGCATTACGAGGATATTCTCGACCGGTTGCGGATCACCGCATCCGAGCAGCGGTTTCTGATCGGCATACGGCTTTTGACCGGTGTGATCACTGGCGTTCAAGCGGGGCATGCGTTTACCGATCTGGCTGACTTGATCCTGACTGCGGCACTGGATGCGGTGCTACACGAGGTCGAGACAGCGCATGGCACATTCCCCGGAGGGCGTGTTGCCGTCATCGGCATGGGCAAGCTCGGCAGCCATGAACTGACCGCGGGCTCCGATGTCGATATTATCCTGCTCTATGACTACGACGAGACGGACGCAGAATCCGATGGCGCCAAGCCGCTCGATTCCATGCGTTATTTTACACGCATCACCCAGCGCCTGATCGCCGCTCTGTCCGCACCGACTGCAGAAGGCGTGCTCTATGAAGTCGATATGCGTCTGCGCCCTTCCGGCAACAAGGGGCCGGTTGCGACGCGGATCAACGCCTTTGCAAAATATCAGCGTGAAGAGGCCTGGACGTGGGAGCACATGGCACTGACGCGCGCTCGTGCTTTGTGTGGCGAAAAAAGTCTCGTGGCGGAAGCGCAGGCGATTTTCGCTGAGGTCCTTGGGCAGGCGCGCGATACCGGCAAGATCACGGCCGACGTCGCTGAGATGCGCGGTCTGATCGACAAGGAAAAGCCGCCGAGCGCGCTCTGGGATTTCAAGCTCATTCCCGGCGGACTGGTCGATATCGAGTTCATTGCGCAATATCTTGCGCTGATCGCGCCCGCGCGCGGCGTGGCGCCGCCGCCGAGTGGAACGTCCACCGCGGATGTCCTGCGGCTGCTTGGACCGGCTTTGATTGCCCCGGCAGACCTCGATACCATACAGGAGGCGCTGACGCTGTTTACCGATCTTTCGCAGATCGTGCGGCTGTGCATCGAGGGAGATCTGGAGCTGAAGGACGCTCCGGCCGGGCTCATCGAGCTTCTGTGCCGGGCCGGCGATGCACCGGATATCAAGGTTCTGGAATCAGATATCCGGCGCCTGTCGAAGGCCGTGCGGCGGATATTTCAGGCGGCGATCAAGCCTTGAAAGTCACGTATAGACCGGGGCCGCTTTCGTCTCCGGTATGGCACGGGGTGCTGTGTCGGGTATGCGCAGGGAAATGATCGTGCCGACGTTTTCCTGCGAATAGATATTCATCGCGCCGCCGTGCAGGTTGGTCAACGACCGGGAGATGGCGAGGCCGAGGCCAGAGCCGCCCTTGCTCTTGGCATACTGGCTCTGCACCTGTTCGAACGGCTGGCCGATCTTCTGCAGCGCAAGGCGCGGGATGCCGATGCCGGTATCGGCGATGGTCAGCGTTACCGCACCGGCGACCTTGCGGGCGCGAAGGGAAATCTTGCCGCCCTCGTTGGTGAACTTGACCGCGTTGGACAAGAGGTTGAGCAGCACCTGCTTCATGGCGCGGCGGTCTGCCGTGATCGTCAGGCCGGAGGAAATCTGCTGGTCGACGCAGATGTTCTTCTGCTGCGCCGGAATGGTGGTGAAACGCAGGGTTTCCTCGATCAGTGGTGCGAGATCGATGGTTTCGCGATTGATCTTCATCTGCCCGGCCTCGATCTTCGACATGTCGAGGATGTCGTTGATGACGTTGAGCAGATGTTTGCCGCTGTCGTGGATGTCGTGGGAATATTCGTCGTATTTTTCCGATCCGAGCGGCCCGAACATCTGGTTTTGCAGGATTTCCGAAAAGCCGAGAATGGCGTTTAGCGGGGTTCGCAACTCGTGCGACATGTTGGCGAGGAATTCGGATTTGGCCCGGTTGGCCGCTTCCGCGCGTTCCTTTTCTGCCTGGTAGTTGGCATTGGCGACGGAGAGTTCGGCCTTCTGGCGCTCCAGCGTGATGCGCGACGTCGAGAGGTCGCCGATGGTCGCCATCAGGCGGCGCTCAGATTCACGCAGGCGGACCTGATGGCGCTTGAGCAGCGTAATGTCCGTGCCGACGGAGACCATGCCGCCGTCGCGGGTGCGCCGGTCGTTGATCTGCAGCCAGCGCTGGTCCGAGAGTTGCACTTCTGAGGTTTGTGAATGGTTGGACCGGTCGGGATCGGCAATTCGGCGCTCGATGATCGGCCGCGCTGCGGAAGCGTTCACGACCGAACGTTCGGTCCCCGCGACCAGAACCCGGTCTGGCAGATTGTAGGCCTGCTGATAGTGGGTATTGCACATCACCAGACGGTCGTTCTTGTCCCAGAGCACGAAAGCCTCGGAAGTGCACTCGATGGCATCTGCCAGACGCTGGTCGGCCTCGGCATAGCGCTGGGCCAGGCGGTGCTGCTCGGTGACGTCCATGGCAATGCCGATCAGGTGTACACGGCCGGAAGCGGTACGGATGACCTGCGCGCGTGCTCTCATCCAGACATAGTGGCCATCGGCGTGGCGCATCCGGAAGACCTGGTCGATCTGGCGGGCATCGCCCTTGGCGATGGTCCGGGCGACCTTGTAGATGCTGCCGTCATCCGGGTGCATCAGCCGTGCTGCATCCCCGAACGACAAAACGTGGCTTTGCGGCGGCATGCCGAGCATCTCGTACATCGAGCGCGACCAGAAGAGCCGGCGGTTCGGCATGTCGAAATCCCAAAGGCCGCAGCGTCCGCGCGACAGTGCCGTCTCGACCCGCAGATTGGATTCCGCAAAAATCTGGTCGGCATCGCGGGCACGCTTGGCCTGGATGTAATAGGCGTAGAGTACGACAAGCAGGATCGCCGAAATGCCGGCAAACAGGGTGACGTTGAGCGAAACCTCGTCCCGCCACAGTTTCTCGATGCGCGCCAGCGGCGTGGCAACAAGCAGTGTCCCGGCGCCGCCGGGCACCTGCATCAACGCGACGATATGCTCGGCGCCACCGATGAAGGTCTTCATCACCGTCGATCGTTCGCCGAAATACTGGAAAGCCGCAACTTCCGGCACCACTGCGTTGAGTGTGCGTCCCGTATAGACGGCCCCTTCCAGGGAACTGGCGAAAATCCGGCCGTCGTTGCGCACGGTCAGAACGAAGGCACCGGGTTCGAGCATGTCAGGGGAGAGGACGGCGTTCAACCGCTGCTCGACATCCCATTTCTGAGCCTTTTCGAACAGAGCCACGCCGTTTTCCTGGAGGGCGGCGCTTGCGGTCGCCGCGGCGAGCATGGTGATCTGCCGCGAGCTTGCCTCCATCCGCGCATATTCGACCATGATGCCGCTGACACGGGAAATGGCGACGACGAGCAGAAAGGCGGTGATCAGGATTGGAATCGAGCGCTTCAGCAGCGGCTCGGCACCAGCCAGCCGCCGGGCCGCCGGCTCGGTGAAAATCCGTGCGTGCTGGATAACGTCCCGTTCCAGCCGTGAAAAGCCTGGAAATTTGGGACGCAACCGCTCACCGGCTGCGCGTCCCCGCTGCGCTTCCGCCATCTTCGTCAATTTTGTAAACCCTCATGTGATTCGAAGCGCCGCTCGCTCGAACCTGACCCAATGAATCAATTGTGATTCGCCTTGTCCAGAGGGAAATGTAAAACTTTGTTAACCATTTATCGTCATTGGAAAATTGTACCGTCGGCACCCTCGCGCCGGCGGCAACGCAAAAACCCCGTAACTGCGGGGTTTTCAAACATTTTCCAGTTGATATTTTCTATCCCTTGAGCATGCGCTCGACAATGTCGCTGACATCGGTCGATAGCTTCGGCGCAGCCGCGATTTCGCGCAGGGCCTTGCGGGCGTGTTCGGCCCGTTTATCTTCCAGTGAGCGCCAGGACCGCATCGAGGTCAGGATACGTGCAGCCAGCTGCGGATTGCGCGGGTCGATTTCGAGAATCTGGCGGGCCAGGAACCGGTAGCCTTCGCCATCGGCGCGATTGAAGCCGGTCGGATTGGAAAAGGCGAACGTGCCGACAAGCGCGCGCACCCGATTCGGATTGGAGCCGTTGAACAGCGGATCGGCCATCAGAGCTGTGACGCGCGCAAGCGCCGCGGCACCCGGAATGGTCGCCTGGATGGTGAACCATTTGTCGATCACCAGGGCATTATCGGCAAACCGGGTCTTGAAGGCCGCAAGGGCGTCCGCCGTTTCGGCTGCATCCGGAAACCGGTGCGCAAGGATCGTCAGGGCCTGGCTAAGGTCCGTCATGTTGTTGGCGGACTTGAAGGCATCGACGGCCCGGGCCGGCTCGTTTTCCGCATAGACGAGATAGGAGAGGGCGGTGTTGCGCAACGCCCGGCGTCCGGCGCTGGCCGCATCGGGGCTGAACGGACCGGTGACGACCATCCCATCGGCGAGCTTGGCGAAAATATCGCGGCCGGCCTTGGCGATTGCCGACATGATCTGCTGGCGCCCGGCATGGATCGCGTCCGGGTCGTTGTTGCCGCCGATTTCGCGGGCAATGTCGGCTTCACTGGGCAGTGCCAGCGCCTGGGCTCTGAACGCAGGCTCCAGATCGCCGTCGGCGGCTGCCGCAAGCAGGGCGTCGATCAGGGAAGCGTCGCAGTGCACGGGCTCGCCTGTCTTCGCGCTGGCAGCAGCGGCGACAAGATTGGGCAGAGCAAGATCGTTCAACGCCTGCCAGCGGGCAAACAGGTCGCTCTCATGCTTTGCGATATGCGCGCGGTCGGCGGCCGTCTGCTCGAAATGCAGGTTGATCGGCGTCGAGAAGCCGCGGTTCAACGACACGACCGGGCGCGAGACTACGCCGTTAAAGACGACAGTCTGTTTGCGCTCGACGAGATGCAGCACGTCGCCGGTCATTTCGGCGCCGGTGACGGAGGTGATCGTTGCTTCCGAGCCGTCTTCCAGCAAAAGTCCGATACGCAGCGGGATGTACATCGGTTCCTTGGTGCTCTGGCCGGGTGTTGGCGGCACCATCTGCTCAAGCGAGAGCGTCAATGTCTGCTTGGTCGCGTCATAGGCCGTCGAGGCACTGACCAGCGGCGTGCCCGCCTGGTGGTACCAGAGCGAAAACTGCGTCATGTCGCGCTTGCTGACTTCAGCGAAGCAGGCGACGAAATCCTCGATTGTCACGGCCTGTCCGTCATGGCGGTCGAAATAGAGATCCATGCCCTGCTTGAAGAGGCCGGCACCGAGCAGGGTGGCGATCATCCGCGTGACTTCGGAACCCTTCTCGTAGACGGTGGTCGTATAGAAGTTGTTGATTTCGCGGTATTTCGTCGGCCTGACCGGATGCGCAAGCGGGCCGGCATCCTCCGGAAACTGCTCTGCTTTCAGGTGACGGACTTCAGCGATGCGCTTGACGGTGCGCGAGCGCTGATCGGCCGAGAATTCGTGATCGCGATAGACCGTCAGGCCTTCCTTCAGGCACAGCTGGAACCAGTCGCGGCAGGTGATGCGGTTGCCGGTCCAGTTGTGGAAATATTCATGCGCGATGATCGCCTCGATATTGGCATAGTCGGCATCGGTCGCGGTTTCCGGGTCGGCCAGAACGTACTTGTCGTTGAAGACGTTCAGTCCCTTGTTCTCCATGGCGCCCATGTTGAAATCGGACACGGCGACGATCATGAAGATGTCGAGATCGTATTCGCGGCCGAACCGCTCCTCGTCCCATTGCATCGAGCGCTTCAGCGCATCCATGGCATAGGCGGCGCGGGGCTCCTTGCCGTGCTCGACGTAGATTTTCAGCGCGACCTCGCGGCCGGACATGGTGGTGAACGTGTCGTCGACAACGCCAAGGTCGCCGGCGACCAGCGCGAAGAGATAGCTCGGCTTCGGATGCGGATCGTACCATGCAGCAAAATGCCGGCCGTCGCCCATGCCGGCGCCGCCGAGATAGTTGCCGTTGGAGAGCAGCAGCGGTGCGGTCGCCTTGTCGGCGATGATGTTGACCGTGTAGACGGCAAGCACATCGGGACGATCCGGAAAATAGGTGATGCGGCGGAAGCCTTCCGCCTCGCACTGGGTGCAATAGACATTGCTGGTGCGATAGAGACCCATCAGCGTGGTGTTGGCTTCCGGGTTGATCTCGGTGGTGATCGTGACCTCGAAAGGTGCGGATTCCGGCAGATTGCGGATCGTCAGCGTGTGTTCCGCCGCATCGTAGTTCGCGGCTGGAATGTCTTCCTGGTCGAGCAGCAGGCCGGTCATCTTCAGTTCGTCGCCGTCAAGCACCAGCGGCGCATCCGCGCTGACCCCTTCGCGCCGATGGAAGATCAGCCGGGCCTCGACCTTGGTTTCGGTGGGATCAAGCTCGAAGGTGAGGTCCACCCTCTCAAGGACGAAATCCGTCGGCCGGTAGTCTTCCAGATGAATGATCGCGCCCGTATCTGTCCGCATTGTTTGTCCCGCTTGCATCGCCGCTGCGTTCAGACGCCGGCGGTGAGGCTTTGTCTCGATAAAGAGGCTGCGCGGAAAACGCGGAGCTTCCGGTGTGATCGCAAGGCGGTTCTTTTCGTCGGCGTTCGTCGTGTTCCGGCGGGCCGACTGTCCCATTCCTGTGCTTGCATGAGAGACTTACGAAATTCGCCCTAACAATATTTAAACCAGTCGTGTATTTTTGGCACAGGTTTTAGATTTTTACATCCCGCCATCAGTGTTCCTGGCTTCACACCGGTATTTCCGCCGACGGATTGCTTGGCCGAAGCCTCTTTTCGCCAATTCTGGTCGAGCCTAGGGTATTGCGCCAGATGCATCAAATATTTCCGCCACCCATCACGAAAATTGATCCCTCTTTCGAATGTCGCGCGTTAAGGTGACACGACCCCGGCGACGGATTCTCCGATCGCATACTTCCCCCGCAGCCTGTCGTTTCCAATGATTTCCGGCCCGCTGCCCTCGTCCGATGAGTGCGACCCGCATGGATTCCGAATTTCCCCACCCGATGAAGGGCATTACCCTCAAGGTTCTGTCCGTGCTGGTCTTCGTCTGCATGTCGACGCTGATCAAGGCGGCGGGAACGGAGATCGCCACTGGCCAGATCACGTTTTACCGCTCGGCTTTCGCCATGGTGCCGATCCTCGGCTATCTCGCCGTCAAGGGGCATCTGCGCACGGCCTTCCACACCAGGGATATATTCGGTCATCTGGCGCGCGGGTTCATCGGTATTCTGGCGATGAGCTTCGGTTTCTATGGCCTGGTGCATCTGCCGCTGCCGGAAGCGATTGCGATCGGGTATGCGATGCCGCTGCTGGCTGTCGTCTTCGCAGCGGTGTTTCTCAAGGAAACAGTTCGGATCTATCGCTGGTCGGCGGTCCTGATCGGGCTTGTCGGGGTGATGATCATCACCTGGCCGCGCCTGACGCTGTTGCGCGACGGTGGTTTTGGCTCACAGGAAGCGTTGGGCGCCCTGGCCGTGCTGCTGTCGGCCGCACTCGGCGCCATCGCCATGGTGCTGGTCCGCAAGCTGATCGCCAGAGAGAAGACGCATACGATCGTGCTTTATTTCTCGCTTTCGGCATCGTGCTTCTCGCTGCTGTCGCTGCCCTTCGGCTGGGAGCCGTTGCCGCTGAATTCGTTCCTGCTGTTGATGGGGGCGGGATTTTGCGGGGGCGTTGCCCAGATCCTTCTGACGCAGAGCTACCGCTATGCCGATATGTCGACGGTTGCGCCGTTCGAATATACCTCGATCCTGCTCGGGCTTCTGATCGGCTATTTCCTGTTTGACGAGGTACCGACGGGCGTCATGCTGATCGGCACGGCGATCGTCGTCGGTGCCGGCATCTTCATCATTCTGCGGGAACATCAACTCGGTCTTGAACGCAAAGGCGCACGAAAGCACGTCACGCCGCAGGGGTGACCGGCGTTTGACGGGTCAGGACGCCGCCGGTGGAGCCGTGCCGTCTTCGATCAGATCGCTTGGCCGCACCGCCTGGTTCATGGCGTTGACGGCTTCGGTGCCGGGCGTCGGCACGGTGTTGGCGTGGAAATCGGTCTTGGAAACCAGCCCGTCCTTGTGGCCGCGCTGGGCGATGCGCCAGGCGGCATAGGCGGCGTAGAGCGCGAAATAGACCGCCAGAACTGCGAACAGCGACGGCGGGCCGAAACGGTCCATCACCGGGCCGACCATCAGCGGTCCGGAAATCGTGCCGATGCCGTAGGTGATCATCATGCCGGAGGACACCTCGACATATTCGTTGGGCCGGGCAAGGTCGTTGGCATGCGCGACATTCAGCGCATAGATCGGAAACAGCACGGAGCCGACGAAGGCGGCAATCATGTAGAGCACCAGCGGGCTGGAGTCGACGAAGGCGACCATGGCAAGGCACGAGCCAACGCCGACAATGCCGCAGCCGACCATGACGATGCGCCGGTCGATCCGGTCGGATGTGCGCCCAATCGGGATCTGCGAAATGGCGCTGCCGGCGAGCAGAGCCGCCAGCAGCGTTGCGCCTTCCGCCGTGGAAAGGCCGATCTTCTGGGTAAAGACGCCGCCGAGATTGAGCCAGGCCCCCGACATCGCGCCTGCCAGAAACGCGCCGACAACGGCAACCGGCGAGCGGCGATAGAGCCCAGGCACGTCGAAATTGGCCTGGGCCGGCGGGGCTGGCATGGCGGACGAGGACAGCGCCGTTGGCAAAAGCGCCAGCGAAAACAGCACGCCGCAGAGGATGAACAGCGATGAATTCGTCGGATCGCCCAAGGGAACCAGATATTGTCCGCCGATCGTGCCGACCATGGTGGTGATCAGGTAGAGCGAAAACAGCATGCCGCGGTTTTCATTGGTGACCCGCTCGTTCAGCCAGCTCTCGATGACGAGATAGCTACCCGAAATTGCAAAGCCTGAAATGGCGCGAAAGAAAATCCAGGCCCGCCAGTCGACCACCAGCCCGCACATCAGAATGGCGATGCTGAGCAGCGTGATCAAGGCGGCAAACACCCGCACATGCCCGACGCGCGCCACGAATTTCGGGGTGACGATGCAGGAGACGGTAAAGCCCAGCGTATAGCCGGTGGCGATCAGCGAGATGGTCAGCGTCGACCAGCCCTCGATAACCGAGCGCACCGGCAGCACGTAGCTCGCCAGCCCGAAACCAACCATCATCAGGAGCGTCGACAGGATCAGGCTGAACACGGATTTGAAGCTTGCCAGCATGAGGGCTCCCGGGGCGGATCTGCCGGTTGCCTGTGACGCACAAGCCTTGGAAGACGCGCTGAAAATTTTGGAGCGGCTTGCGCGCTTGAAAATCGATGCCCGGCACGCCGCTGTTGGAATCAAACAACGAGTGTCGCTTTATCCAGTTTTGCTGACGCTGTCGATTGCGACGGGGCGTGGCGCAAAGATGGTGTGGTGCCGTTCATATGGCTCCAAGCCCCACGATCTTACGCGCTTTCTACGTGTTGCCGATGACATGCAATCCCTCTCTAGCCATGTAGACTCTGGATAGAACGACGGACGCGTAAGTGACGCTGAAAGCTTGGATAAGAAAGCTGAGCGCCCCAACCAGGATAAAAGGGACATTGGGCATGCCATTGACGATGAGCGTAGCCGAAGACAAGGCAATGCTACCCCAAATGGCGATAGCGAACGATAAAATCGGTAGAACAACAAGTCCGAGAAACAATCGGCCGAAGGTCGGGAAAAACACAGGCAATCCACGTTTCGCCGCGTCCAGGATGGTTTTCCCGGAGCCGTAAACAGTTGCCGGAAGCCATGTGCCCAATAACGAGAGGACCAATGCGTAAGCGAACAAGCTGGAAAGGGTGAACAACAGCATTGATACTGTGTTGCCGGCCGACGAACCCGTGGACTTTTCCAAAGTAACGAAAAGGACAGGTGAGGCGATCACGCAACTCAATATCGACAGTGCGGCGATCTTCAGGGAGAAAGGGAGCAACACCATGAAGTCGAGTTCAACAAACTTTTTGTTGAAGAGCACTGCCATGTGCACGAAAAGCGCCAACATCACCCAAATTAAGAATGTGGCGGTGCCCGAAGATGATTTCCCCTTGATTTCATCGAATGCAAGCGCACCAAGCCCCAAGAGAATGACGACCAGGTAATACTGCCAGTTGCGGCGAAGAATGGAAATCGATTGGGAAATCATTAGTGCGAACACTCCGGGGAAAGTCGCCGATTGAAGAATCGACCAAGGGTTGAATCCAATCAACCAAATTCCGGAATGCGCGTCAAAGGGGGCAGCGCACTTTTAGTCTACGCGACAATTCTTTGCGAAATAATGTGACGAGTGGGCTGCTACAGCCGATCGGCGGTTTACTTCGGCAGGAAGGCGCTGACCGCATGACGGTCGGCATTGGCAGCCGGGGCTTCCTTGCTCAGACGGCTGTATTCGCCGGAGGCGCGCACGGCGGTGCCGATATCGGCGAGGAGGACCCGGAGCGAGCGGATAGGTGCTGTCATGATCGGATACCTTTCATTTGAACCTGGTGTCCAGGCAAGGGCGCGCGCGGTTGCGCGGGCTGGAAAAAATCAACGCTGGACGAATTCCGAAAAAATCTGGGCCGGGCGTGTCTTGTGGCCGTAGCCTGCAGCGGTCATCTGTTCGTTTGCAGCCGAGCCGAAGCTGTTGAACGGCGTGCGCAGGGCGGAGCCGGCGTAGCGGAGCGTTTCAAAGCTCGAATGCAGAGGGCGAAAACGGGTCGTCATGGTTCAATTCCTTATTCCAGTCCCCCCGTTGTTTTATATTGCACTGCAGCATCGATTCCGCAATGGGCGCGTTCGCGTTGCTGGTATGCGCAATCCGCATGGCTTTTTTCATCGTTTGGTCACAAATCAGGCAGGCGCCGCGTTCAGGCAGCCTTAACCACGAATTCTGGCGCGAAAGGCCAGCAGGTCCTGCCAAGCGAGCCGTTTGCTGGCCGGGGCCGAGGTCAGGTCCTGCGGATGCAGCGTGGCAAGAGCCGGCACTGTGGCGCTGCCCACCTGGATATCGCGCCACTCGCCGCGCATGTGATGGATCATCTCGTTGCCGCCGAAGAAGAAACGTGCGGCGAAATTGCCGAGGATCAGCAGGTGGCGCGGTTCGCTGAGCGCGATCTGCCGCTCGATGAACGGACGGCAGATATCGGTTTCGCGCGGCGAGGGCGGGCGGTTTCCCGGCGGCCGCCAGGGAATGACATTGGTCAACAGCACGGATGTCCGGTCAAGCCCGATGGCCGCCAGCATGCGCTCCAGCATCTGGCCCTGCTTGCCGGAAAAGGGAATACCCTCGCGGTCGTCGTCGCCATTCGGCACGGGGCCGATCACCAGGATGCCGGACGATGGATTGCCGTCGGCAAACACCATGTTGCGGGCGCTATTCCGAAGGTTGCAGCCGGAAAAGGCCTCCATGGCGCTCTTGAGTTCGTCAAGGGAGCGGGCCGAATCCGCTGCAAAGCGGGCTTCAGCGATCGCCTGCTCGTCGGGAATGGCCATTTGCGGAGCGGCTGCCGGTGCCGCCTGCGGTGTGGTCTTGGCTCGATCGCCATTGTCACGGGCAACCGGCGCGCTGGGGGCATCCCCTCGCTCAGAGACCTGCGTCCGTTGCATGGCTTGTGAGGTGCCATTGCCGCGCGCCGCCTTCGCCTGGGCAAACTCCGCGAACCGATCGACCGGCGCGTCCTCCAGCAGCCATTCGACCCCTGCTTCCGCATGAAAATGCAGAAGGGCGGCAAGTTCGGCCGGGCTCATGGTATCGCTGGAGATCATGATCTGCTTGTACAGAAGCTTGAGGAGGCAGGGAAGCCTCTTCCGCTTACGCCGCCATCGCCGTCCAGCGTTCGATGTCGTCGCGCTCGCCGATCAGCGCAAGGCCATGGGCGATGGAGAGAAGCTCGCCGCCGCTTTCGATGCGGTCGGCCGCAAAACGGTCTTCGAAGATGCGGCGGATGGCGGGCACGAACGAGGTGCCGCCGGTGAGGAACACCTTGTCGATGCCCTCGGCCGGTGTGTTGGTGGTGACCAGCACTTCATCCAGCGCTTCCTCGATGCGGGCGAGATCCGGTGCGATCCAGCTTTCGAAATCGCTGCGGCGCACCGTCTGGCGGCTCTTTTCGCCCAGCGGCTTGAAGAAGAATTCGGTCTCTTCCTCATGCGACAGCCGCATCTTGGTGGCGGAGATCGCCTGATAGAGCGGATAGCCCTCGTCGTGATCGACCAGATCGACGAAGGCCTCGAGCTTTTCCGGCTCGACGGCGGAGCGCACCAGCTGCTTCAGGTCGGTAAAATCCTTCAGCGTCTTGAAGATCGACAGCTGGTTCCAGCGGCCGAAATTGGCATAGTAGCTGGAGGGCACGTCGAGCAGCTTGTCGAAGCTCTTGAACTGGCTGCCCTTGCCGATCAGCGGCGAGACCACCGTGTCGATGATGCGGAAGTCGAAATGATCGCCGGCGACGCCGACGCCGGAATGGCCGACGGGCACCGCCGTCAGCTTGCCGGCATGGCTTTCGAAGCGGATGATCGAATAGTCGGTGGTGCCGCCGCCGAAATCGGCAACCAGCACGGTCGCGTCCTTCTTCAGGTTCTGGGCAAAATAAAAGGCCGCCGCCACCGGCTCGTAGACATAGTGGACTTCCGGAAAATCGAACGACGAAAGCGCGCGGTCGTAACGCTCCAGCGCCAGGTTTTCGTCAGGGCTAGAGCCGGCGAAGCGAACGGGCCGGCCGACGACGATGCGCTTGTAATCATGTTGCCAGCCATCGCCGGCATAATCGGCGATCCGGGTGAGGAACGAGCGCATCAGGTCTTCAAAGCTGTTGCGCCGGGCAAAGATCAACGTGCCCTGGAACAGCGGGCTTGCGGCAAAGGTCTTGATCGACTGGAGAAAACGCGCCTCGCCGGGATTGTCGATGAATTGCTGGATCGCCGCCTGGCCTGCCTCGATTGTGACGGCGGCGGCACCGAGTTGCGCATGTTTCATGAACGACAACGCCGTGCGCATCGAATCGGTCGTGCCGGCCGTGCTTGAGAAGCTCAACGACTGCGTCGTGTCGCCCTGCGAGGCGGCGAGCACCGAATTGGTCGTGCCGAAATCGAAGCCGAGTGCCTTGGCCATGAAAGTCTCCGTCTCAGATGTCCGCCAAAACGGCGGCAGAAGCCGTCTCGCCTGCGCGCGCGCAGGCCGGGAATGCCTTGCGGCAGCCGGTATGCGGTCGATGGCGTAGGGCTTGGTTTATGTGGAGGGCGCCTATTCGCATGGGTCGAAGGCCAAAGCAAGGCAGGATGGACTGATTGGAACTGCGAAAACCCTCTTCCACCGGCGGCTGCATTCGTTCTAGATGCGTGCATTGGGAGAGCCGCATGAGCCAGATACTGATCAATGCCTATTTGAACGATCTTGAACGCTATAAGAAATTTTCGGGCTCCCAGACGGAAGGCATCATTTCCGAGGCTTTCAAGGATCTTTTGAAGGCCTGGGCGCGCGCATCCAACCTGCATTTCATCAACCAGTATGAATTCCAGTCGACGCAGAAGAACCGAATCCGCCCGGACGGCACCATCCTGCACGTACCGTTCGGCTATTGGGAAGCCAAGGACAGCGGCGATGATCTTGCCCTGTTATGATGTTAACCTGAACATCAAAGCGATCTATGAGTTTGCCCCGGGTTAAGATTCGAACAGGTTTAAACCCCAGTCAACAAGATGATCCGGTTCCGAAAGTCGGTATACTCGTCGCCATTACCAGAAACGATGGCCGAAAGCCTGAAAAACCTGTTCGTTGAGGGTGACTCGGCCCTCGCCATATCCATATCGATCCGATCGACGTTGACGACGGTCCAGCATTCAACATAACCGCGCTTTCTGGCTTTCCCGTGGCTCTTCTCGGCTTCGCCGATCCGATTATGAATATTTGAAAAGTCCTCTCCGGCCTTTACCTCTATAGCGATTTTTTCAGAATAGGAACCCGACGCCATTTCCTCTCGTATGATGATGTCGGGATCGGGGGCAAAATCGATATAGACCATACGCCCGGCGGCATTCCTAACAACTATCCGGCTTTCGTCCACTTCGATCGCTGCAGTAGCAACAATGTCATGGATCGCTTCAAATACTTGGACGATGCCTTGCGCGCCTTTCTTAACGTTAGCTCCGCCCCGCAGTTGAGGGCCGACTGTTAGCAATGTGAGATCGTCCAGCAAATCGCGGCTGATCCGCTTCGGCCCGATTCCATCCAATAGCGCTTCTCCACAATGGGTAAGGGCACGGCACATCGACTCCATATCTTTATCCCGCCCCCTGGCAATAACGCCCCTTACCTCCATGCCTTTGAATGAAACTATGCCGGTTTCAGCCGTGTAAAAGGCCTTCTGACTGAATCCGTAAAGAAGTCGGTAGTAGCCCAGAAGCCTGGGATTTTCGCGCAGGAGGAGAGGAACCGGGAAAACTAGCTCAGCTCGAAGGCTGTGCGCTGCCATGGCAGAAAGCGCTTTTGCCGAAACATAGGAGGCCAGTTCAACATCAAGTTCAGAGATCCGCACATTACGCACGGTGTCCTGAAGTGCTTCCTGAAGAAACAATCGACGAATCTCTGCCAATGCCAATGAAAATTCGATCTGAAGCTCAGGAGCCGGAATTTTGAATGTCATGCTGCGACTTTCACAACAGCTTTTTCATTCATTTCGAGACGCTCGGCAGCAAGGGCCACATATTCAGGGTTCAATTCAATCCCAACATAATGTCGGTCCATCTGGTTGGCTACGAGACCTACGGTGCCGGAGCCGAAAAAGGGATCGAGAACGAAATCGCCCGGTCGCGTCGAGGCAAGAATGCACGGTTCGATCAGCTTTGGTGGGAACGTGGCAAAATGCGCACCAGGAAAGCCTTGGGTATGGATATTCCAAACGGAGCGGCAATTTCGTCCATTCGACTCCAGGATAGCTGTTCGGTCGTAATAGTACCGCTCACCCTTGGAGAACATAAATATGTACTCATGAGCCCGGGTCGGGCGGTCTTTCACGCTCTCCGGCATCGCATTCGGCTTATTCCAAATAATATCAGCCCGCAGATACCAGCCGTCATCCTGCAAAGCGAAAGCCAGCCGCCACGGGATGCCAAGCAAATCTTTTGGCTTTAGTCCTTTGGGGGTCTCTGGACGCACGTCCATTGCACGGGCTGGGTTCTTCTTGTCAGGCGCGCGCCAGCCGCGATTTCCGCTCGTGTAGCCGTCGCCAATATTAAGCCATAGCACACCATCTTCTTTGAGCACCCGTCGTGCTTCGGAAAAGATAGCCCTTAGCTGTTGGATGAATTGAGGAAGTGTTGGCTCGAGACCAATTTGGTTTGCATTATTGTAATCTCTTAGCCCCCAATAGGGCGGGGAGGTAACTATGCACTGCACGGAATTGTTCGGGATTCTCCGCAAGACTTCAAAAGCGTCACCCTCGAAAATGATCGAGTCACTGATAATGAGATTCTGAGGGCGCGCAATTCGCTGTTTTTTCATGCGGAATATCTGATTTCCATTATTTCAAGTCAGGCGCATTCTTTTCTAAAACCGCTCGATGAGCAAGGCAAAGAAGGGCTATATTTTCGTTTTGATTGCTAAGAAAAAAAGTCTTTCGCTTTAGGAATTCGAGGCGTCTGGTTAAAAATTTACGTTTACGTTCACGTCATATGTTTGTATCTTGCCGCATGACCTCATGCGCAAATGCGCTTGGCTGCCGTCGCAGACTGGCTCGACAAATCCGGCCGTATTTGCCATGACGGAGGTCAAGAATTGGGAACAAAACCGCGCAAAAAATAGCCGGGCGAGACTGGAGATGACGAGATGACCGACCAACAGGAACTGCCCGAGCGCGAAAGCATGGAATTTGACGTGGTGATCGTCGGCGCCGGGCCTGCCGGTTTGTCGGCCGCCATCCGTCTGAAGCAGGTCAATCCGGATCTGTCCGTCGTCGTCCTGGAAAAGGGTGCCGAAGTCGGTGCGCATATCCTGTCGGGTGCGGTTGTCGATCCGATCGGCATCGACCGGCTGCTGCCGGGCTGGCGCGAGGAGGAGGGGCATCCCTTCAAGACCGAAGTCAAGGACGACCAGTTCCTGCTGCTCGGCCCCGCCGGCTCCATCCGCCTGCCGAATTTCGCCATGCCGCCGTTGATGAGCAATCACGGCAATTACATCGTCTCGCTCGGTCTCGTCTGTCGGTGGCTGGCCGAAAAGGCGGAAGGCCTGGGCGTCGAGATCTATCCGGGTTTTGCTGCGACCGAAGTGCTCTACAATGATCAAGGCGCCGTCATCGGCGTTGCCACCGGTGACATGGGCGTCGAGAAGAACGGCGAGCCGGGTCCGAACTTTGCCCGCGGCATGGAACTGCTCGGCAAATATACGCTGATCGGCGAGGGCGTGCGCGGTTCGCTCGCAAAACAGCTGATTGCGAAATTCGATCTGCAGAAGGATCGCGAGCCCCAGAAATTCGGCATCGGCATCAAGGAACTCTGGCAGGTGAAGCCCGAGAACCACAAACAGGGCCTGGTGCAGCACTCGTTCGGCTGGCCGCTCGGCATGAAGACCGGTGGCGGATCGTTCCTGTATCATCTGGAAGACAATCTGGTCGCCGTCGGCTTCGTCGTCCATTTGAACTACAAGAACCCCTATCTCTATCCGTTCGAGGAATTCCAGCGCTTCAAGACGCACCCGGCCATTCGTGGAACGTTCGAAGGTGGCAAGCGGCTGACCTATGGCGCCCGTGCCATTACCGAAGGCGGCTACCAGTCGGTGCCGAAGCTGACCTTCCCCGGCGGTGCGCTGATCGGCTGTTCGGCCGGTTTCGTCAACGTGCCGCGCATCAAGGGCAGCCACAACGCCGTGCTGTCGGGCATTCTTGCCGCCGAGAAGCTGTCGGATGCGATCGCTGCAGGCCGGGCCAATGACGAGGTGATCGAGATCGAGAACGGCTGGCGCGATAGCGCCATCGGCCAGGACCTGAAGCGGGTGCGCAACGTCAAGCCGCTCTGGTCGAAGCTCGGCACGGCAGCCGGCGTCGCGCTCGGCGGTCTCGACATGTGGACCAACACGCTGTTCGGCTTCTCCTTCTTCGGCACGCTGAAACATGGCAAGACCGACGCCCAGTCGCTGGAGCCGGCAGCCAAGCACAGACCAATCGACTATCCGCGCCCGGACGGCGTCTTGACCTTCGACCGTCTGTCCTCGGTGTTCCTGTCGAACACCAATCACGAGGAAAACGAGCCGGTACACCTGAAGGTCAAGGATATGGCCCTGCAGAAGTCGTCCGAGCACGATATCTATGCCGGCCCCTCGACCCGCTACTGTCCGGCCGGCGTCTATGAGTGGGTGGAAAAGGACGGGCAGGACGTCTTCGTGATCAACGCCCAAAACTGCGTCCACTGCAAGACCTGCGACATCAAGGACCCCAACCAGAACATCAACTGGGTACCGCCGCAGGGCGGCGAGGGACCGGTCTATCCGAACATGTGAGGGGGCTACTCTCAATCGAAAAAGGACGGCGGACGAAAGTGCGCCGCCCTTTTTCCATTGCGCACAATTTCAGCGGGCTTAACCGGGCATTAACCATGTTTTCCTTAACGTCGGTTGCATCAACCGGATGTTAAGGAAACACACGATGTCGATCTCCCGCCGTGGCCTGCTGCTCGGCTTGTCTGCTCTTCTTGCCGGTTGCTCTACCAACGGTGCGAACCACGCCGCCAACTATGCGGCCATACCGGACGAAAAATTTCCGATGCCGGCCATGCCGCTCGAAAAGATCAAGCCGGAGTTGCGCCGCCAGCAGGTGGCCTATTCGACGAAACACGATGCGGGCACGATTGTCGTCGATACACCGGCGCGGCGGCTTTACTATATCCTCGGTGACGGTCAGGCCATGCGCTACGGCATCGGCGTCGGCCGCAACGGTTATGCGCTGGCGGGCTCCGCCTATATCGGCCGCAAGGCCGAATGGCCGTCGTGGACGCCGACCGACAACATGATCCGCCGCGATCCGGGCAAGAACCGCAAATATGCCGGTGGTGTTCCCGGCGGGCCGAACAATCCGCTCGGCGCCCGCGCCATCTATCTCTATCAGGGCGGCAACGACACGATGTTCCGCATTCACGGCACCACGCAGCCCTGGTCGATCGGCCAGGCGATGTCGAGCGGCTGCGTGCGCATGCTCAATCACGATGTCGTCGATCTCTATGAGCGCGCAACCGTCGGCGGCCGCGTCGTCGTGCTGCAGGCTTAAGCCGCAGGAAGAATATTCAATCCGTCAAAGGCGCCGCGAGCTTAACCGCTCCGGCGCCTTTGTCGTTTTATCCGGGCAGCCACCTGCGCTCGACGAAATCGGCGATCAGCGGCGCGATCTCCGGCAGGCGCTCCTCAAGCGCGAAGTGGCCGGTGTCGAACAGGTGCAGCTCCGCTTCCGGCACTTCTGCCAAAAAGGCGCGTGCGCCGGCCTCGGTGAAGAACGGATCGTTGCGGCCCCAGGCGATCAGCGTCGGCGGTTGGTGAAGACGCAGCCATTGCTGCCATTCCGGATAGCGGACAAGATTGCTCTTGTAGTCGAAGGCGAGATCGAGTTGCGGTTGGCGTCGATCGGGGCGGTCGAGAAAATGCTGGTCCATCGTCCAGCCATCGGGAGCGACAAGCTCCGGCTGCGCTGTACCGCCTTCATATTGCCCACGGGTCATTTCCAGCGTCAGCAGGTTGCGAACCTGCGCCACGGCGCACTCGCCGGAAGGGGCAAGCGCGATGAAGTCACGGGCGATGTCAGACAAGCCTTCCAGATAGGCGTTGCCGTTCTGCACAATCAGCCCGGCGATCAGCTCTGGCCGCCGGCTGGCTAGCCGAAACCCGATCGGTGCACCGAAATCGAAGGCGTAGAGCATGAAGCGCTTGAGCGCGAGCGCATCGACAAAGGTCTCGATCACGCTGGAAAGGCTGTCGAAGCTATAGGTGAACGTGCCGCCTTCGTTGGTGGAGACGGGCGCATCGCTATGGCCGAAGCCCGGATAGTCGGGTGCAATCAGCCGGTAGTGGCTGCCGAGTGCGTCCATCAGCCGACGAAACTGGTGCGACGAGGCGGGGAAACCATGCAGCAACAGGATGACTGGCGCGTCTTTAGCCGTTTGCGGCAGGCTTTCCCGATAGAAGATGCGAACGCCACCAGCCTCGACAAAACGATGACGGATCTGGGGAATGCTGTGCAATGTCATTTTAACACCCGTAATGTGAAGTCTTATACATTAGGTTTGCATCGGCATGTCTAATGTGTCAATAGACAAAATACACATTATACGTGGAGTGTTGAGTATGGATTTGATCCCCTTCACCGGTGAGCCTCTGGCGCTCGACCTTGTCAATACCCGGCCCCAGACGGCGGAAGGCCAGCTGGATCTGCTCGAAACTGTTGCGGGGTTCAGGCTTTGGCTGGAAAGTGAAGCCGAGCGGCTGCCGGTGCTCTCTGCATCGGAATCTGCCGCCGTGGGGCTAGGTGACATCACGCCGGTCACCGCCGTACGCGATCACATCACTTCTGCCATCGCGCATATGCAGGACGGCAAACCGGTACCGCGCGCGGACATTGATGGGTTAAACGCCGCGATGCGGGCTGCCCCCGTCATGCGCCAGCTTGCATGGGGTGACCCGCCGGTGTTGACGGGCGAACGGGCAGGGACCCCGGCGATTAGGCTTGCCGGATTCTTAGCCGAAGATGCGGCTGCACTGCTTGCCTCCGGCGAGGTGAAGCTGATCCGCAAATGTGCGGCAGAGGATTGCGTCATGCTCTTCGTTGGCACCAATGCCCGCCGCCGCTGGTGCTCGACCGCCCGCTGCGGAAACCGCGTCCGCGTCTCGCGATATTATCATCGCAGCAAGGCGACATGACCTCCGCAGCAATGGTGCCTAAGAGTAGCTGTTACTTTTAGAAATCCGGTGTGCCGCGCGGTTATCGCGTCATGCAGACAAAAACGCCTGCCGGATGAAATCCGCCAGGCGCTTCACAAGGTCATCCCAGTTGCTCTCAGAAACCGGCGAGCACCAGCTTGCCCTTGGTCCGGCCGGTTTCGATCAGGGCGTGGGCCTTCTTCAGGTTTTCGGCATTGATCAGCCCCAGCGTTTCGGTGAGCGTCGAACGGATTTTGCCGGTATCGACCAGCCGTGCGACTTCGGTGAGAATCCTGTTCTGCTCTTCCATGTCCCTGGTCTTGAACAGCGAACGGGTGAACATCAGCTCCCAGTGGATCGAAACCGCCTTGCGCTTGAACGGCATGACATCGAGTGTTTTCGGATCATCGATCAACCCGAAACGGCCCTGCGGCGCAATCAGTTGAATAATATCTTCCAGATGATCAGCTGTATTGGTGGTCGAAAAGACGAAGGCCGGGGCGCCGAGCGCCAGCTGGTCGATCTGGTGCGCCAGCGGCTTGGAATGATCCAGCACGTGGTGGGCGCCGAGATCATAGGCCCATTTCTGCGTTTCGTGGCGCGATGCGGTGGCGATCACGGTCAGATTGGTTAGCGTCCGGGCCAGCTGGATGGCAATCGAGCCGACACCGCCGGCGCCGCCGATGATCAGGATCGCGTTGGCAGCGCCGGGGACCGGGTCGTTGACCTTCAGCCGGTCGAACAGCGCTTCCCAGGCGGTGAGCGAGGTCAGCGGCAAGGCGGCAGCTGCCGGGAAATCCAGCGTTTCCGGCTTTTTACCGACGATCCGCTCGTCGACCAGATGGAATTCGGAGTTTGCTCCCGGCCGGTCGATGGCGCCTGCATAGAAGACCGCGTCACCCGGTTGGAACAGTTTGACGCCCGGCCCGACGGCCTTGACGATACCGGACGCATCCCAGCCGAGCACTTTCAACTGGTCAGGCTCCGGCTTGGCGTTGGCGCGCACTTTGACATCGACGGGATTGACCGAAATCGCCTTGACCTCGACGAGGATGTCGCGGCCTTCCGGCGCCGGCACAGGCAGGTCGACGTCAATCAGCGAAGTCTCGGCGGAAATGGCTTGGGGGATCGTGTAGGCAATGGCGCGCATGGCTGGCTCCTTCATGTTTGAACAGAAGCTAGATGCGCATTATGCTGCCAGAGCGCAAGAATGTACAAGAAGTGTATATAGTACCCAAAAGGATACCGTGATGCCGCGTGTTCGCCACAAGCTCCTGACCTGTTCTCCCGGCTGTCCGGTTGAGGGCGTGCTGCATCTGATCGATGGAAAATGGAAGGGCGTCATCCTCTATCACCTGCTGGAGGGCACCATGCGCTTCAATGAAATCCGCCGCCGGCTGACGAGCATCACCCAGCGCATGCTGACCAAGCAATTGCGTGAACTGGAGGCCGATGGCCTTGTCGAGCGCACGGTCTTTGCCGTCGTTCCGCCAAGGGTGGATTACTGCCTGACGCCGCGCGGCCGCAGCCTCGAACCCGTCATCATGGCGATGAAGCGCTGGGGCGACGAACATATCATGCTGCAGGCGGCAGAATGAGCCTGCCGGTCATCAAGGTGATCAGGGCTTGATCACCCAGGCATAGCCGAAACGGAAGAGATCGCCGCCGCTGCCGTAGAGATAGGGCAGAGCGAGGGTTTGCGGCTGTAGCGGCGGGAGCATGCCGATGCGCAGCTTCAGGCGACTTTCCACTTCCGGCGGCACCTTCGTGCCGTCATCGCCGTTGGCGCGCCAGACGAGCAGGATCGGCTTGGTCGCGGACCAGTCGAACGGCGGGCTGTAGAGTGGATATGTTTCGGTGTCGACCGGCGTATCCGCAAGCTGCATGCGGATATTTCCGGCAAGGAACGCATCCCCTGCAATCACCAGCGCGGGTTTGATCGCCGGTTTCTTGACAACATCCTCGACAAACTGTTCGTAAGGCACGGTCAGCTTCGGGTGAGCGTTCATCGGCCCGGCGGCAACGATGCGCAACACCAGCGATGCCGGAATGAGCACCATCAGCAGCAGGACGACAGGAACGAAGCGTGTCAGAAAATCGCGGTCATCCATCCCGTCGGCATCAAGCTTCATGCAGATGTAAAGCGGCAGAATGAACAGTACGGGCGAAATCCAGCGGGTTTTCAGTTCTGCCGTACCCATGAAGAAGACCAGGCACAAAAGGAAGACCAGAAGCACGCCGAACATGACCTCGACCAGCCGCGTCTTCGGATTGCCGGCGCGCAGGGCAGGCCAGAAACGTCTGCAGGCAATCGAGGCAAAGATGACGACGGTCAGCGCGCCGTAGGCCAAAATTGTCAGCGGCAGTTGCGAGAGCCCGCGCGCGATCTGCAACAGCACGCCATCCTGCCCGCCTGATTCGAGCTTTGTGACGGTATCGTGCGAGGCGATCTCGAAATTTTGAACGAGCCAGAGGGCATGCGGCGCGACGATGACCAGCGCCACGGCAGCGGTGACGAGGATGCGCCAGTCAAAAATCCGCTGCCGGTAGGCCGGGCTCGCGAGCAGGGCAACGAAGGCGCAGAAACACAGGATCGAGAAATTATACTTCGAGATCAAGCCTATACCGATGGCGATACCCGTCACCAGATAGCTCGTGACGGTCGGCTGCTTGAGCGTGCGAAACAGCCCGAAGAGAAACAGGCAGGCGGCAAAAAGCGAGGCATTCGAATGGGTGAGGTCGCGTTGCGCCAGCCAGCCGATTTCCGGAATGGTCAGCAAACCCAGCGCTGCGGCGACCGCAAGGCCCTTGCTTGTAAGCACCTGCCGGGCCGCGAAATAATAGAAGACATAAGCCGAAAACAGAAACAGGTTCTTGACGAGGCTGAGCGCAAACAGCGACTGGCCGATCCCGTCGATGACAAGATGCTGCACCCAGTTGAAGAACGGCGGCTGGGTATCGTATCCCAGAGCATACCACTGGCTCATCAGGATCTGCCCGGCCTCATCCATTTCCAGGGCGTTGGGCAGGGATACCCGAACGATCAGATTGATGAGGAAATAGACAGCAATCAGCAGAATGACCGTGTTCGGCCGCGCCTGAAGCGTTTTGACAAGGTGGTTCATGACAGCGTTTGCCGCAAAGGGTGGTGGACGGAGCAATCTGGAAATGGACGCGCGGTGCAGGTCGCAACAGTCATGTCGGCGATGGCCTTTACAGTGAAATCACGGCGGTTCTACCATACGCGAATGTTTAGACAACAGGTGCACGGGGTTTGTAGCGGCTACCGTTCGGCGCCGCAGCGAAGAATTGCCGTTGTCTGGTATCTGCCCTGCAAATTCGCTTTCGCTGTCCCATATAAGGGAAACCTGCACGATGCAGCGAAGGACAATCAATGAAAATCAAAGCCATTTTCAATCGCGACGGTGGAACATTTCGCACGACGGATATGGAGGCCTACAGCGCCAAGGTGACAGACGTTTTTCGCGCGGCGGGGCATGACATCGAGATCGCTGTCGTGGCCGGCGCGGAAATGGAAGAGGCGTTGCAGAAGACCGCACGGCGCAGCGATCTGGACGCGATGATTGCCGGCGGCGGCGATGGTACGATTTCGGCTGCGGCATCCGTTGCCTGGAAGAACGGCATACCGCTCGGCATCGTTCCGGCCGGAACGATGAACCTGTTTGCCCGTGCTCTGAAGCTGCCGCTCGATATCTGGAAGGTGCTGGACGTGCTGGCGGAAGGCAACATTGTCGACGCCGATATCGGCAGCGCCGATGGACGTGCGTTCGTCCACCAGTTTTCCATGGGGCTGCATGCGCGCATGGTGCGGTATCGCGAATCCTACAGCTTTGCATCGCGGCTTGGAAAAATCCGTGCCAGTACGCGCGCGGCCGTCGGCGTGATGTTCAACCCGCCGGAATTCGAGATCGAGTTCGAGGTGGATGGCGTGCGCGAGAAGCGCGACGTCTCGGCCATCTCCGTGTCCAACAACCACTTTGGCCAGAATTCGCTGATGTATGCCGATGACGTCACCGGCGGGCATCTCGGCTTCTATACCGCGCCGCCGCTGAAACCGTCAGGGGTCGCCAAGCTGACATTCGATATCCTGCGCGGGAAATTCCGGGACAGCCCGCTGATCACCGAAATGAGCGTTTCGGCGGTCGAGTTGCATTTCCCCAAGGCGCGTCAAAAGATCAACTGCGTCATTGACGGCGAGCTTCTGCCTGTTGGCCGCGATGTCAGCCTGCGGGTGCATCCGGGCGAACTCAAATTGCTGGTCGGCGCCGGGGATATCACCCCGGCCTGAAGCGGCCTCAATTCCCGGAGCGTTACCGCTCAAAGACCTTGCGCACGATATAGGGTGGCGTGTCGTTCTCGCCTGAATAGAGGCGAGCCATCATTTCGGCCAGGATGCCGGTCGTAATCAGCTGCACCGAAGACAGGAACAGCATGACGCCGACGATCAGCATCGGTCTTGCGCCGATATCGTTGCCGAACACGAATTTGTCGACAAACAGGTAGAACAGGATGAGTGCGCTGATCGCCCCTGCTGCCAGCCCGATCGAACCGAAGAAATGCCCCGGACGCGCCTTGTAGCGCATGAAGAACAGCACGGAGAGCAGATCGAGGATCACCCGGAAAGTGCGTGAAATCCCGTATTTCGACGTCCCATGCTGGCGGGCATGGTGGGTGACCGGCATTTCGCCGATGCGGCTGCTGGGGACCACGCCCGCGACCCAGGCCGGAATGAAGCGGTGCATCTCGCCCATCAGCTTGACCTGCTTGATGATCGAAGCCTGGTAGATCTTCAGGCTGCAGCCATAGTCGTGCAGTTTCACGCCGGTGATCTTGCCGATCAGGTAATTGGCGCACCAGGAGGGAATCTTGCGCAGGAACAGCCCGTCCTGGCGGTTCTTGCGCCAGCCGACCAGAAGGTCGAGTTCGCGTTCCTCGATCGCCTTGACCATCGCCGGAATATCGCGCGGATCGTTCTGCAGGTCGCCGTCGAGCGTGGCGATCAAGCGGCCGGAGGCGAGATCGATACCGGCCTGCATGGCGGCGGTCTGGCCGAAATTGCGCTGCAGTTCGACGATCTTCAATTGCAACCCGGCGTCGGACAGTGCCTTGCGGGCATTGAGCAAGGTCGCGTCGGTGCTTCCGTCATCGACGAGGATCAATTCCCAGGACTTGCCGAAATTCGCCATGGCTTCGCTGATGCGGGTCACCAGCGGTCCGACGCTTTCTTCTTCGTTGTAGATCGGCACGACGACGGACAGTTCGACCGGCTGGGTGATGTCGGGCTCTGCCCTGTTTGCTTCCAATATGGGATCCAAAATCAAAGCCTTTAAAAACGCTGCAGGTTCTCTCGCCTGGGTTATCGTGATAACCAGCCGTGCCATAGCACCGGACAGGAAAGTAGCAAATATATGAATGCAGGAGAGGATGCCAGCCGGGGCTCATGGCTTGTCCGTAACCGGATGACAGTCATCTCCCTCGTAACCATCGTCGCTTATGCGGTTTTCATCCAGTGGATCTGGGGTTGGCCCGCTCTTTTGCGGCAATGGGAAGGAATCGGCCTTGTTCCCGAATTGTCGGCGCTCATGCTTCTGGTCGCTACCTACTTCATCCGGTGCTACCGGATATACGACTATTTCCCGAACGAAACCCGCGGCCGTTTCCTGACATTGTTGCGTGTGACGCAGGTTCACAACCTTCTCAACATTATGTTGCCCTTCCGGGCAGGCGAGACCAGTTTTCCGATCCTGATGCGCTCGGAATTTGCCGTTCCTCTTACGCGTAGCACCTCGGCACTGCTGCTTATGCGGCTTCTCGACCTGCATGCCTTGTTTGCCGCCGCCGGCGTCGGCCTCGTCATCGGCCGCGACAATGAGGCGCTGGGCTGGTTGTTGTGGGGGCTGTTTCTCGTATCGCCGCTGGCGTTGTTCCTGCTGAAAGGCCATGCGCTTGCCGGTCTGCAGCGGCGCCTGCCGGAAAAGCTCGGCAGGTTGCTGGTGGAGGTGGAGGCCGGGCTGCCGTCCAATGCTCTGGTGTTCGTCAGGGCATGGCTGATGACCGTTCTCAACTGGTCTTTGAAGGTTGCCGTGCTCGCCTGGGTCCTGGCCACCATGGGCGTCCTGCCACTTGCCGCCTGTTTCGGCGGTGCTCTTGGCGGCGAGCTGTCGTCGGTTCTGCCGGTTCATGCGCCCGCCGGCGTCGGCACCTATCCGGCCGGCATCACGGCAGGCGCCATATCCTTCGGCGCGCCGGCCAAGGGCGCTGCGTTTGAGCTTTTGGCCAGCGCCAGTGTCAGTGCCCATCTGCTGATCGTCGTGTCGGCGGTTGCCGGCACGCTTCTGTCGGTTCTTTTGTCGCCGCGCCGTTAAACCTTATTGGAACGCGGTTTCGAAGAAGCTGCGCAGCTTGCGCGAATGCAGTTTTTCCGGCGGCATGGCAGCCAGTTTCTGCAGGGCCAGAATGCCGATCTGCAAATGCTGGCTGACCTGCCTCTTGTAGAAGGCCGTCGCCATGCCCGGCAGTTTCAGCTCCCCGTGCAACGGCTTGTCGGAGACGCACAGCAGCGTCCCATAGGGCACGCGAAAGCGGAAGCCGTTTGCGGCGATCGTCGCCGATTCCATGTCGAGCGCGATGGCCCGCGACTGCGATAGCCGCTTGACCGGACCGCGCTGGTCGCGCAGTTCCCAGTTGCGGTTGTCGATGGTGGCGACGGTGCCGGTGCGCATGATCCGCTTGAGGTCATAGCCCTCATAGCCGGTCACCTCAGCCACGGCGTCCTGCATCGCCACCTGAACTTCTGCCAGCGCCGGGATCGGGATCCAGACCGGCAGGTCGTCGTCCAGCACGTGGTCTTCGCGCACGTAGGCATGGGCAAGAACGTAGTCGCCCAGCGTCTGGCTGTTGCGCAATCCCGCGCAATGGCCAAGCATCAGCCAGGCGTGCGGGCGCAACACGGCGATATGGTCGGTGATCGTCTTGGCATTGGACGGTCCGACGCCGATATTAACGACGGTAATGCCGCCATGCCCCTTCTTCTTCAGATGGTAGGCCGGCATTTGCGGCATACGGGCCAGCGTCAGATCGGAGTCCGGCTTGTCCGATCCGGGCTGGGTGACGATGTTTCCGGGCTCGACGAAGGCGGTGTAGCCGTTGCCGCCGCTGATCATCTGCTGGCGCGCCCAGGCGCAGAATTCGTCGATGTAGAACTGGTAGTTGGTGAACAGTACGAAATTCTGGAAATGCGTCGCGCTGGTCGCCGTATAGTGGCTGAGACGGGCCAGCGAATAGTCGATGCGCTGGGCGGTGAACGGGGCGAGCGGCGAGGGGTCGCCGGGGCCGGGTTCATACGATCCATTGGCGATCTCGTCATCGGTGGTGGTCAGGTCTGGGGTATCGAACAGGTCGCGCAGCGGGATGTCGATATTCTCAGCCATCGCGGCTTCGACATAGGCGCCTTCGCCGAACGCGAAATGCAGCGGGATCGGCGTTGCCGATTCCGATACCGTCACCCCGACGCCATGGCTGCGGATCAGCAAGCCGAGCTGCTCCTTCAGGTAGTGCCGGAACAGTTTTGGCCGGGTGACGGTGGTCGTATAGACGCCGGGCGCGCTGACATAGCCGTAGGACAGGCGCGAATCGACATGGCTGAAGCTGCTGGTCTCGATGCTGACCTGCGGATAGCAGGCGCGGTAGCGCGAGACCGGCGTTCCGGTCCGGCCAAGCTCGGTAAAGGCATCGACCAGAAATTTCGTATTGCGCTCGTAAAGCGCCAGGAGCGCATCGACGGCGGCAACCGGATCGTCAAACGTCTGCGGTTCGAAAACGTCCGGCGTTGCGATGGAAAGGGCGGAGAGGGATGAGATTCGCTTGGTCATGCAGCATTATAGGATGCCGTTTTTTACAAGCAAACGACAAGATTGGGCAAACGACAAGATTGAATTGCACAGGCGCCGGTTGACGAAAACCGCGTTCAGCGCGGTCCGCCAAGGATGACGGCGGTGCCGGCAAGGGCAAGCGCCACGCCGGTTGCATCCCATCGATCGGGGCGAACCCCTTCAACAATCCACAGCCAGGCGAGCGACGCCGCAATGTAAATGCCGCCATAGGCCGCGTAGGCGCGTCCGGCCGCCGCGGTTTCAATCAAAGTGAGAAGCCAGGCGAACAAAGCCAGGCTTGCCATGCCGGGAATGAGCCACCAGATCGGCTTGTCCAGTTTCAGCCATGCCCAGAAGGCGAAGCAGCCGACGATTTCCGCCAGTGCGGCAAGGGTATAGACGAGAAATGTCGAGGCGGTCATGGCGTTCCTTCCGTGGGAGTCCATAGGAAGGCAGTCGATGGAAATGCGCAAGCGCGGAGGCGGCGCGGGACCTTAGATCATTGACTGGCGCTGCAGCGTAACGAACAGCACAAGTCCGGCTCCCTGCTTTCCGACGCCAAGGCCGGAGGCCTTGCTGTAGGCGAGCGCACCCACCGGAGCCATCAAAAGGGCTGCGAGCGTCAGCATGCGCAGGGCGATGGTTGCGGAATGGGCGAGGGAGAACATCGGTTTGATCCTTAGAGCTTGGCTTGTTCGCAGAACTTGGTGGTGTGAACGGTGCAGTCGGCAATCGAGCCGGCATAGTTGTGGCGACGGCGCTCTGTGTCGGCGCTGACGGCCGCTGCCAGTGTCATCGCAAAGACGACCATGAGCAGGCTGATGATGGTGAGGCGGCGGGCGAGAATGTCCATGGCTGTGTCCGTTTGGTCGGGTGTGTCGATCGGGGTTCAACGCGATGACGACCTTTTTGCACAGGCAAACTGAACTCTTCCTGAGACCCCGGTTCATCTCCCGTTCATCTTCGCGGCCGCCACGGTTTGTTAAACCGCACGCCAGCCGTCCAACCCGAGTTACGGCTTGAAATTTCCGGCATGCACACCGCAGTTCAGAATGGCTTTTAGGGAAGCAGGGAAGGGCGTGGAGGGCAGCAATGGGTGCCCGAAGACCGGAAAAGCGCCCGCAAGATCTTGCCGGTCACGGCGGCGCCCGGATCGCGCCGGGATTGACGGCATCCGGCGGGCATGCCCGCCGGATGCGAGGCTGGATTACATCCGCGTCCAGGTCTGCGACTTGCAGAGAACCTTGAGAACGCAGCCCTGCATCTTCAGCGAGGCACCGCTGATCGAAGCATTGCCGCTGTAGGTCTTGTCATTGGCCGGGTCGGTGATCTCGCCGGAATAGCTGTTGCCGCTGCCAGCCAGGTTGCCGATGCGCTTGCCGGAATGCTTGCCTGTCTTCAGGGTGATGCAATAGCTGCCGCCGCAGGAGGCGATGACGGCGGTCTCGCCGCTTGCCGTCTTCCAGTTGCCGACGATCGGTTCGGCTGCCAAGCCCGCCGCTGCCGTTGCCATCGTCATGGTTGCAGCGAGTATCAATGTACGAATCATGATGTCCCTCCCGTTGAATTCGCCGAATACCGCTGGTTTCGGGCGAAACGTTGCCAGAGCTGGTCTCCTCACAGCTCAATGCCGGGAAAATAGCTTACGCGGACGTAAACGTAAATACGCGGGCGTCTGGTTTTGCGATGAAAATTCGCTGCAAAATACAGCCCGCCGCGCCGTCTTTTCCGCAAGGCGCAACAGGCGACCGTTTTGCGTGGTTAGCGATTGGTTGAAATCGGCGCCTGAATTTTCCGTAAAGATTGAAGCAAAAGCCAGCGTTTCAAGGCAGTCCGATGTTTAACAAAAAGCCAAGTTTACCAATCGTTTGAACTTTGTTCGTCTCACATTAATCATGCATTTTAAGCGTGTATTGAAATCACTGCTGCATAGTCAAATCCATAAGACGAGCAGGGAAAAACAACCCGCCGGAAACCTTCAAGGGGCCAAGCCGCACAAGACGGCGGCCCCTTAAAGGAGCCTCAAAAAGGCAGCTAAAACAGGGACTGTAGACGTAACCAACCAGCGAAACAGGGACAGAGATTATGGCACGCTTTGACATTCAGAATGCTTCGGATGCTGCGATGGGTGGCGAAAACCGCGCGGACGTCTTTTGCGAAATGGGCTTGATGTATGCAACCGGACGTGGCTGCGATGTCGATCTCGTCGCCGCGCACAAATGGCTCAATATCGCGGCGATCAAAGGCTCTGATCGTGCAGCAACGCTGCGCGCCGACCTGGCGATGGCCATGAGCAAGACCGATCTCGCCACGGCCCTGCGCGCCGCCCGCGAATGGATGACAATGCATTGATACAGGATCGCATCGAGGACAGGCGCTAGAGACCGGGACCTCCGAAGATGGGGCGTGGTCTTTACGGCCTGCCGAGCGATTCCAGCACTTTTGGCAAGGCGTCTTCCAGAAGAGCCATGTCCGCCTCCGGTCCGGTGCTGATCCGGATGCAGCGGTTTAAAGGCGCAACACCCGGCATGCGGATGAAAATGCCGTGGTCCGCCATCAGCCTGTCAACGATTGCCCGCGCAAACACAGCGTCGGCGCCACAATCGATCGTGACGAAATTCGTCGCCGAGGGCAGGGGCTTCAGTCCGTTGCCAAGAGCGATTTCGGCGATCCTGCCGCGCGACGCGGCAATGTTTTCCAGAACCTCATCCAGGTAATCCTTGTCCGCCAGCGCTGCCAGCGCGGCTGCCGTCCCAATCCTGTTCATGCCGAAATGATTGCGGATCTTGTCGAAAGCCTGCGCCGTTCCCGGCGTGCTGATGACGTAACCGACACGGGCGCCGGCCAGGCCATAGGCCTTGGAGAAGGTCCGGGTGCGCATCACGTTCGGCATGCCGATCAGCGATGGAATGGAGGGAATGGTGCCCGCCGGTGCAGTTTCGCCATAGGCTTCGTCGAGCACGAGCAGGCATGTCTCCGGCAATGCTCGGGCGAACGCGACGACACTGTCGGCGTCCCACCAGCTGCCCATCGGATTATCGGGATTGGCAAAATAGACGAGCGGCGCATTTTCGCGCCGGACCGCGGCGAGCAGACCGTCGAGATCCTCGCGGTCATTGACGTAGGGAACCGTCACCAGCCGGCCGCCATGGCCCGTCACATGAAAGTTGAACGTCGGATACCCGCCCAGCGAGGTGACGACGGGCATGCCGGGCTCGATTACCATGCGAACGATCTGCCCAAGCAGCCCGTCAATGCCTTCGCCGATGGCAAGATTGGTGGCCTCTATGCCGAGATGGGCGGCGAGCGCCTGCTTCAGCTCGAAATTCTCCGGATCGTTGTATTGCCACACCCCGGCGGCCGCCTTGCCGACCGCCTCGAGAACCGACGGAGCCGGGCCAAAGCCGCTCTCATTGGCGCCGATGCGGGCCGCAACCGGTCGTTTCCGCTGCCGTTCGATGGCTTCGGGCCCGACGAAGGGAATGGTGGAGGGAAGCGAGGTGACGAGGGGTGTGAATCTGGAGAATGCGGACATTGCTGACTATCGAACCTGACCATGGATGAAATCACGGCGCAGACTAGCGACGTTTCATCGCCATGCAAACCGGATCCCGGCGCGAAAGACGGTCTTCAGGGCATTCCGTCGCCAAACTGTGCAGCTGAATTAATGCTTTTTCAATTCGCCGCCGGTGAAGAATTCGTAGCGGACGATCTGATGCAGGAAAGCATCATCGATCGGCTTGATGAAGTGCACCTGAATCCGGTTGTCGCGCCGGTAGACCTCCGCGCATCCGATTCGCTTCTTCGTGCCGACGATGGTCAGGTAATAATGCTGGGGAAGACCGATCGTCGTGTTGACGACGAAGCTGGCGCCACCGCGCGAAATCTCGGTCATCTTGCAGGTCCGGGTCGAGACCCCGCCCAGCGCCGGCCTGACGGCCATCAATGTGCCGGCCTGTCCGATCTTGAAACGTTCGAAACGCTGCTCGTACAGTTTGGAGCTGACCACGGAATACATCGTCGAGTTCTGCATCGTCACTCCCTCGATAGCGGCCGGGCGGGACGTTTGAACCCCGGATACCCGCCGTTTTCCTTCACCGCACTCGCCTTCCTCATGACGGCAGGAGCAGCAAGGCGCAGAATCGTTCAAGAATATTGCAATCCTTTGAAAACATTCCCTAAAAATTTAATGAGGATGTAAATTGGTGCAAACCGTCCTGCGCCGGAGTAGCGTTTCAGGACGCTGTACCGGCAAAATAGCGGCAGGCGAGCAGCCCGCAGCTGGCTGAAAACGCGGTGACGAACGTGCCCCAGGCCATATCCACCACGCTGACGATGACCGGCCAGCCCTTCAACGTCGCCAGATTGGTGATGTCATAGGTGCCGTAGGCGGCAAGTCCGAGAACCGCTCCATAAACCAGTGCCGTGACGAGTGAGCCCGCCTTGATCCCCGGCATGACGGCCAGCAGAACCACGGCCATGGCGAAAAACACATAGAAGATCGAGGCGATGGCGAGGTTCGGCGACTGTAGCATCAGCGCGCCCAACTGGTCGCGATAGAATGTACGCGCCACCAGCCCCAGCCATATGGCGTCGGCAACCAGGAGCGATACCAGCGTTCCCGCATAGGCGATCAAGACAGTCTTCATGATGATGGATCCTCTTTCACCCTTGCTACGGCTGGCAGCCCCGTCTGGATTTCGGCACGGCGAAATTAGGAGAAGTCCAGCTGCCATCAATGCGGCCTGCCTTCAGATCAGGCCGCTGGTAAAATCCATGCGGATGAGGCGGCTCACGAATTCCGGCGCCAGCTGCATGTTGAAGCGCACGCCGAGTTCGGTACGGTGCCGATGCACCTGCGAGCAACCGATCTCCTCCTGAAAGCCGTCGATCTGCAGGAAGAAATGCTTCGGCAGCAGGATATTGGCGTTGAAATCCACCATGGCGCCGCCGACCGAAATGTGGCGCAGCAGGCACTGATATTTCGTCTTTGTTTTCAGATGCTGTCCGACCACAAGGATGCGGCAAGGGCGCTCTATATAATAGTGCTTGTAGCTTGTGGTCAGTTGACCCGGCTTTGCCTCGGCGAGATGCATCACCATCGACATGGAAAACTCCGGAAAATCTGCGGCGGGGCGCGGTTGATGCTGGAAGCTGCAACTTTCAATCGGGATGCGGCGCTGCATTCCCGCAATGTGTGCCGCTGCGGCCGCATTCTCCGGCGCTATCCTTGCTCTAGGCTTGTGCATTTGACAGCGCTGTCTTCGGCCTTGCTTAAAAAAGCTTGAAGGCGGACATTGAAACGCGCCGGGCCATACGTAATACTTTCAAGCAAAACGCGCGGCGGCGAAAAGGCTGGGCGAAACAGGGGTATGTTTGTGCGGTTTGCCGGGACGGGTGCTCCGGCTGACCGCGTGAGCGCGGAGGGTAAAGTCATGGTCAAGCGTCATTCAATGGGCTGGATGCCGGTCGTCTTCCTGACGCTGTCGATTTTCATGTTTCACCCCAGTGCCGCCGAAGCGGCAAAGCGGGTTGCGCTGCTGATCGGCAATGAGAAATACGAGGCGACATCGCAGCTCAACAACCCGGCAAACGATGTCGAGCTGATGAAAACCTCGTTCGAGGATGCCGGTTTCGACACGGTGATGGCCGTCCACGATCTCGATCGCGCCTCGATGGTTCGAGCGCTGCGTGATTTCGAGGACACAGCCGCGGGCGCGGATGTCGCCATCATCTATTATTCCGGCCACGGCATGGAGATGAACGGTCAGAACTTTCTCCTGCCGGTCGATGTCAGCCTGAAGACCGACAAGGACGTCGAAGACGAAGCCATCCCGCTCGATCGCGTCCAGCGCTCGCTCGAGGGCGCAACGCGGCTGAAGCTGGTCATTCTCGATGCCTGCCGCAACAATCCCTTCGAGCAGTCGATGACCCGCTCCATCTCCACCCGCGCCGTCAGCCGCGGTCTGGCGCGCGTCGAGCCCGAATCGGCCGACCTTCTGGTGGCTTTCGCCTCGAAGGCCGGCACGGTGGCGATGGACGGCGAGGGCAAGAACAGCCCGTTTGCCACGGCGCTGTCGAAATACCTGACCGAACCCGGCGTCGATGTGCGCATCGCGCTCGGCAAGGTCCGCGATGATGTGGTGACGGCGACCAATCGCGAGCAGGAGCCTTTCGTCTATGGTTCGCTCGGCGGCGCGCAGATCTTCCTCAATATCAAGGAAGTCAACATCAACGTCACCAACAACGGCAATACGCAGGAAGTCTCGCCGAACAGCCAGTCGGCTGCTGCTGCCGACTGGCAGAATATCCGCGATCTCGCCGACAAGGATCTGATCGAGGTGTTTTTGGCCAAGCATGGTTCCGACCCGGTCTACAAGATGCTGGCCGAAAAGAAGTTGAAGCTCCTGGAAGAGGCGGCGCAGACATCGGTGACGCCGGATGAGATCGCCTGGGAGGCTCTCAAGCAATCGACCGATGGCGCAGCGCTGACCCGTTTCGTCGAGCGTTATCCGGACAGCAAGCACAGGGCGGAAGCGGAAACCCAGATTGCGGCGCTGGAACCGAAGAAGGGGCTGAACATTTCCCAGACCGGCAAGGACACGCAGGCGTCGCGCGACTGTTATCTGCTCGCCGGCGAGCCGCAGTCGATGCCGGGGTTCCTTGGCGTCAATTTCCTGAAGATCGATTCGGCGCGCGCACTCACCGCCTGCGCCCAGGCGGTCAACGAAAATCCCGATGACATGATGCTCGTCAACATGCTCGGACGGGCGCAGGACGCCGGCCGCAATTATGTCGATGCCCGCAGCAACTATCAAAAGGCAGCCGACGGCGGCAATATGTATGGACTGACGAACCTCGCCTGGTTTTCGATCTATGGCACCGATGGTCCGGTCGATGTCCAGAAGGGCAAGGAGATGTTCGAACATGCCGCCAATAACGGCAATTCCTACGCCCAGGCCTCGCTCGGCTGGCTGTACCGCGAAGGCTATGGCGGCATCGGGCAGAATTTCACCGAATCGCTGAAATGGTACCAGCTCTCGGCCAACCAGGGTTATGCCAATGCCATGGCGACGCTCGGCTGGTTCTACCGCGAGGGCAACGGTGTCGCGAAGGACTTCGACCAGTCACTCTCCTGGTATCAGAAGGCCGCCGAAGCTGGCGATGCCAATGCCATGTCGTCGCTCGGCTGGGCTTATCAGAATGGTCTCGGTACGGCGCAGGACTATGCGCAGGCAAAGGCATGGTATGAAAAGGCCGCCAATGTCGGCGATTCCTATTCGATGGCCTTGCTCGGCTGGTTCTATGATGACGGCAAGGCCGTGCCGCAGGATTATGCGCAGGCACGCAACTGGTATGAAATGGCTGCCAATGCCGGCAGCGCCTATGCCATGGGCAATCTCAGCCGCCTCTACGACTGGGGCCTCGGCACAAAGGCGGATCCGAGAGAGGCCGCGCGCTGGGCAGCGGCAAGCGTCGAGGGCGGCGATCCGGCCAAGCTGGATGAGATGAAAACATCCCCGGACAATTTCACCCCGGCGTTTCGCAAGGAAATCCAGGCCCTGCTCAAGGATCGCGGTTATTACAGCGGTCCGCTCGACGGCGATTTTGGCGCCGCCACCCAGAATGCGATGGACCGGCTGGCCAAAAAGACCTGAGACCGAAGCTGTCAACGCCGTTGATGAAAACAAAGGGCCGGGCCTGCGAAAACAGGCCCGGCCCTTTTTGCGGGAAGAACACGTCGAATTAGCGGTTGTTTTCCAGCGCTTTCAGCGCGGCCTGCCCGGCGGCGTGTGCCTGAAGTTGGCTGGTGAACTGGCCGTGGGCGGGATAGACGACCGTGCCGCGCTTGAGCACAAAAGCCCATTTTCCATTGCGCAGTTTCTCGATTGTCATCGTGGTTTCCGGTTTGCTGTCGTTGCTCATGATGGATTTGCGACCCTGTGCTTGTCTGCCACCCGCCCGATTTCGGCCGGGTGGCGTCTCTGTGGCGTCTATAAGGAGATGGATTAGCGCAACATCCCCGTTGCGGGCAATCGGCAATGCAGCAATGCCACCAGTCTTGAGCGTGATGCGCGGCGCGGGGCCGCGCCGGCCTTCCCATCGCTCCAGTCCAGGAGAAAGGGGGGCGGGTGCCGCATGGGAAGTGCCATGCGCCGCCGGAACCCCGCGGTTTGCAGCCTGTTGGACCGCGCCAACGGGCATCGAAAATCAACTTTGTCGCGGGAAACCGCAAAAACCCCTTGCAATGAAAGGCTCCTGACTCTAGTCAGGCGCTAACGGAGAGGTGGCCGAGTGGTCGAAGGCGCTCCCCTGCTAAGGGAGTATACCCGGAAGGGTATCGTGGGTTCGAATCCCATCTTCTCCGCCATCATTCTGAAAATCTCACGGTCTTCCCCAGTCTACTCGTTGGGACGAGCCGGTTTCAGCGCCAATCATCAACTCCATCCCGTCTTCAGTCTGCTCCGATAAGCCGGACACGAGGTGATCTGCTTTTGTGGGATCATCCATCTCTGTATGCGGCGTATATGGTGAGCTGGCCTCCTCGTCCCGATGGAAACCTCGCGTACCGTCACAGAAGGCGCGATGGCATTGGATGTGCCCGGTTCATCCGTCGCAAATACCGTTGCAGTAGAAACTGTTTGTGTGCGCTGGCCGGCGGGTCGATGTTCGGCCTCTCTTCATTACCGGACGGGCACATGCCTTTTGTTTCTTATGCTGCGCGGACGAGGCGCGGTGCCGGGCACTGTTTTGGGCGGGTGGCCAAGTGACACCAGAATCAAACGCGACTTCCAGCCCGATCTGATTCTGCGAATCCCGTTGATCGCTCCCTTTGGCGCTGTGATTCCCTCTCTCCCGCGCTCGTCAGTGTGCTCAGCCATGCGGGTGGACCGCCAGAACGGCACCGCGAATCCGCCTGAGTCCCGTTGTTTTGCCGCACTTCTGCCTCGTTATGACACGTGAACGGCATCGGGGGGAGCCGCTAAGTGCCGATGAATAAATGGTTTTATTAATGTCTTGTTAATAGCTTCCGCCCGTCTGGGGCGATTTTGTGTCGTTTCAGCAACAGCGTGGGGGGAAGGGCGCATCAAACTGGACGAACTCGTAAGTTGGTGATTGCGCCAGCGGTCCCGTCTTGTATTTTCAACTCCGGAAGCAAGGGCGGTTGATCGTCCGACTTCTTAAATGTTGGGGATGGGGCAGGGAATACTGTCCTTCAGTATAATACCCAGACCTGTTTGAAACTTTTGACTGGAGGTCAGAAATGAACATCAAGAGCCTTCTTCTCGGCTCCGCTGCAGCTCTCGCAGCAGTATCCGGCGCCCAGGCAGCTGACGCAATCGTTGCTGCTGAGCCGGAACCAATGGAATACGTTCGCGTTTGCGACGCTTTCGGCACTGGCTACTTCTACATCCCGGGCACGGAAACCTGCCTGAAGATCGGCGGCTACGTCCGTTTCCAGACCAACTTCGGCCGTGACCGTTCGGGCACGTCTGACTGGGATACGTTCACACGCGGCCAGCTGCAGTTCGACGCCAAGAACGACACTGAACTTGGCACGCTCGAAAGCGTCATCGTTCTGCAGACCAATGCTGACAGCAGCACAAACGGCGGCTCGACCTTCCTTGATACGGCTTCGTTCGGCATTGCTGGCTTCAAGTTCGGTTACTACTACAGCTGGTGGGACGACGGCATTGCCGGCGAAACCGACGCTCTCGCAACCAACACCCTGTTCAACTCGATCTCGTACACCTACGATGGCGGCGCGTTCAAGGCTGGTATCTCGGTTGACGAAATCGAAACCCTCACCACCAAGGACAACGGCGTTGGCGTTGCTGCCATGGTTTCCGGTTCGGTCGGTGGCGTAACGGCTACCTTGGTCGGCGGTTACGACACAGAAGCCGAAGAAGGCGCGATCCGTGCGATCCTGTCTGCTGAACTCGGCGCTGGTACCTTCAGCCTCGCTGGTATCTATGCAACTGACCCGAACGTATACTACAACGAGTCCGAGTGGACAGTTGCAGCGTCCTACGAGTTCAAGGCAACCGACAAGCTGACGATCACTCCTGGCGCTCAGTACTTCGGCGATTTCGGCTTCAACGACGGTGTTGACGCATGGCGCGTTGGCCTGACGGCTGGATACAAGATCACGGACGGCCTCAAGGCTCTCGCATACGTTCAGTATCAGGACGTAGACGACCGTAAGAGCCAGACCACTGGTTTCCTCCGCCTGCAGCGCGACTTCTAATCTCTGGCTTTATGTCAGTGATGGAAAGCCCGGTCGAAAGACCGGGCTTTTTCCGTTTTTAGACATTCATTCTGGCTGATTGGACAGGGATTCTATCCAATCTCGTCCATGAAGGCGGTGATATCTCCAGGCAGTTCAGCGTGATGCAGCAAGGGGGCATGACCCTGGCCATGGGCGATGACCGATGTCATGCCCGGATGCCGTTTCACCATCTCCTCGACGGTCGCCCTAGACAGAATTGTCGAATTCTCTCCCCGGATCGTCATCAAGGGGATGTCTTTGAAACCCTCGTAAAGCGCCCAAAGGTCGGGTACCGGCGTGTCCGGGTTGAGGCTCTCGAGCGGCTCGATCAGCGCCGGATCGAAATCGGCTGTGATCACACCCGCTTTCTGTCGGAAAATCGCCTCCGCCATATCGTTCCAGTCTTCGCGGCCAAGTGCCGGAAACGCAGCGCCGTGAACCCTTTGCAGGTTTTCGACGGCTTCTTCCCAGGAGTGGAGCGCCCGTTGTGCCTGCAGATAATGCCGGATCAGCAGCAGCCCGGCGATCTCGATGACCGGCCCGATATCATTCAGCACCGCACCGGCGAGCAGCACCGGCCGCATGGCGGCGATCAGATGCAGGATCAAGCCGCCACGCGACGTACCGATGAAGATCGCGCGCGAAACATCGAGCACATCGCATGCCGTCAGAACATCTTCGGCCTCGACCGGCAGTTGATAGCGGCTTTTGTCGGGATCCCAGGCGGAAAAGCCCCTGCCGCGATAGTCGACCGCGATGACGCGGCGCGGTTTTTCGGGATGGTTGGACAATTGCAGCGCCAAGAGATGAAAATCGCGGCTGTTGCGGCTGAGCCCCGGCAGGCAGACGACCGGGAGCGAATGCTGTGTCCGGGGATCGTCATGGCCATAGTCGCGGGCATAAAGCTGCAAGCCGTCGCCGGCTGTAAAACGGTGTTCCTGAAAACGGGTGTCGATGGGGGGCGTCACGGTCTCTCCCTTCCTGTGAAGTTGGGAGAACCATAGCGTATCGTCACGATGCCGGAAGAGGGGCGATGGACTTTGTGGCGTCAGGCGCGGTTTCTGCGGACCGGCAAAGTGTCAGCGGCCGATGCGCAGATCATGAACGATATCTGCCGTTTGCCCCAGCCGGGACTTATAAACCTGATAGTTCTCCATCACCCGCTGCACATAGTTGCGGGTCTCGGCAAAGGGAATGCGCTCTATCCAGTCGACGACGTCGTCGATCGATTGGCCGCGGGGATCGCCATAGCGGCTGATCCAGTCCGGAACGCGGCGGGGTCCGGCATTGTAGGCGACAAAGGTGAGGATATAGGAGCCGCCAAAATCGTCGATCTGCTCACCGAGATAATGCGCGCCCAATGTGGCATTGTAGCCGCTGTCCGTCGTCAGCCTTTCCTGGGAATAGGCAAGGCCGTGCCGTCCTGCCACGCCCTTTGCCGTACCCGGAAGGATCTGCAAGAGACCCCGTGCATTGGCTGGCGAGATCGCGGCCGGATTGAAGGCGCTTTCCTGGCGTGCGATCGCGTAGGCAAGCGCTTTTCCCGAGCCGCTGATATTGGCACTTGCCGGAATGACGCCGATCGGGAAGGCGAGCGCGGCGACATCGATGCCGCGGCCGAAGGCAAGCTTGCCGATCTGCAACGACAGCTGGTGCCCTCTGGTTTTTTCCGCCCGGGCCGAAAGGACGGCAAGCTCGCCGGGGCTGGTCAGTTCCTCGGCCAATGCCAGGTAGAGATTGTCGGCCCGCCAGCCATGACCCGCCTCCTCCAACCGGGCGATAGCCCGCACCGCCTCGCGGCCCTCAAACCGGGCGCGATCGCCGGCCGTCGGCGACGGGTAGGTGACATTCAATCCGGTACGGCCAAGCCGGGCCGCCGCCAGCTGCCCATAGAATGTGCCGGGAAAAGCGGCGGCCTTGGCAAAATAGTCTTTCGCATCGCCGGGCGCACCGGCCTCCGTGGCGCGGCCCATCCAGTACCAGGCACGCGACACCGAAATCGGCCTGTTGGAAGCTTGCAGGATGCGCTGAAAGTGCTGCGCCGCCGTCGTCGCATCCTTCAGCCCGCGCAGCGCATACCAGCCGGCATGGAATTCCGCATCGACAATGTCGGCCGGTTTGACCGCAGAATTGTTTGCGGCGATCGCATAAGCCGCCTTGAACTTGCCCTGATCGAACAGACCCCGGCTGATGATCCGCTGCTCGACCCACCATTCACCCGGATTGACCAGCGCATCCGCGTCTTTTGAAAGGCTGGCCAGAAGCTTGGCTGCCTCTTCGTATTTCTCCTGCTTGCGCAGATGTTCGAGCCGAATGAACAGGTAGATCGGTTCGTCGGCCCAGGAACGGTCGACCGCTGCAATCAACGCCGCTGCATTGCCGGCCTTCTTGGCAACCGCGATCCATGCACGATAAAGCGATTGCGCCTTGCCGAGATCACCGAACCGGGCCGCCTGGTCGAGGCGGCTACGATACAGCAGCATTTCCATGCGCTGTCTGTGGTCGGCCGTCGTCAGCAGGCCCGGAAATTCTCCGAGGATCTTGGTTTCGGTCTCCGTGTCGAGGGCATCTTTCAGCCAGAGGCCCCGCAGCAGTTTCGCTGCCGCGCTCTTATCGCCGGTCTGTTGCAAAGCCCGGGCGAGAATGATGGTGCCGTCCACCGTTTCCGGCCGTGTTGTTCCAAACGCCGAAAGCACGTCTGCAGCGGCGGGGTTCTCGCGATACATCGCACGCTCGGAATTGGCGCGCAGTGCGCCAAGCCCCGGCCAATCCTTCAGTTCCCGTTGCGCGGCAGCGATCTCATAGGAAGGCACGCCGTTCTGCCCTGAAGTGGCAATCGCCCAGGTGAGAATATGCCGGTCGAGCGTATCCTTGGCCATCGCATTGCGCGCGAGAATGGCTTTGCCGGCGTCCCTGTTGGAAAGAGCGTCCAGTCCGGCTTTCAGGTTCGCGTTGACCGGTATCGAGGCCGTCGCGGACACGATGGAGCCGGTCACGTCAGGGGAGGGCGTGCGATTGGTTTTCTCGATCAACTGCGGTTTGACCTGCGGCAGCGGAACCTGAGCATCCTGTGCGCCAGCGGTAAACGCCGCAACAACCACTGCCGATGCGCCAAGCATCGCAATCATGTGGCGAAACATATGCCCACGCATCCAGAACCCCACGCTTGCCCACAATAGTCTCTCATTTGGCGATGCAATTGTTACCGAAAGATTACCCGCTTCCATGCAATCCCATAAATACCAGCGTGCCCCGCGCCGGAGGCGGTTTCATCCGCAAATCCATGAAGATGCCATGAGCACCGGGGGAATAGACGAAAACCGGCGATGAATGGCGTGATAGAGTGCTTGCCGCAGGCACCTCACATGATTATGGTGCGCGGGTTTTCTAACCATGAAATGCGGCTAAAACGTGGGTTGGTTTCAAGCTCCCGGGCCGTCAGGAGTCGTGCATGTTCAAGGGATCCCTTCCCGCACTCGTCACCCCGTTCACCGCTTCCGGCGTCGTGGATACGGATAGTTTTGCCGCGCATGTCGAATGGCAGATCAGCGAAGGAAGCCACGGCCTCGTGCCGGTCGGCACCACCGGCGAATCGCCGACCCTGTCGCATGCCGAGCACAAGCGCGTCGTCGAATTGTGCATCGAGACAGCGGCGAAACGAGTGCCGGTGATCGCTGGCGCCGGCTCCAACAATACGACCGAGGCGATCGAACTGGCGCAGCATGCCGAAAAGGCTGGCGCGGACGCGGTTCTGGTCGTGACGCCCTATTACAACAAGCCGACCCAGAAGGGCCTGTTTGCGCATTACGCAGCGATTGCCGAGAGCGTGAAGCTGCCGATCGTCATCTACAACATTCCCGGCCGTTCTGTCGTCGACATGAGTGTCGAGACCATGGCGGCACTGCACAAGGCCTATCCGTCGATCATCGGTGTCAAGGATGCGACCGGCAAGATCGAGCGTGTCTCCGAGCAGCGCATGGCCTGCGGTTCAGGTTTCGTCCAGCTTTCGGGCGAGGATGCCACGGCGCTCGGCTTCAACGCCCATGGCGGCGTCGGCTGCATTTCCGTGACCGCCAATGTCGCGCCGCGCCTCTGTGCGGAATTCCAGATGGCGACACTGGCCGGCGATTATGCCAAGGCGCTCGACTATCAGGACAAGCTGATGCCGCTGCACAAGGCGATCTTCATGGAGCCTGGCCTGTGCGGGGCGAAATATGGCCTCAATCGCCTGCGTCAGATGAGCCGGGCCGTGCGCTCGCCGCTGTTGTCGACGCTTGAACCGGCCACGGAGGCCGCCATCGATGCAGCACTTCGTCATGCAGGACTGATGAACTGATGGCACCCAAAGGCAGCCAGCGCGTGGTCAAGAAAATTGTCGCGGAAAACCGGAAGGCCCGCTTCAATTACGAGATCATCGACACCTATGAGGCCGGTCTGGTTCTGACCGGCACCGAGGTCAAGTCGCTGCGTGAAGGCAAGGCCAATATTGCCGAGTCCTACGCCACCGACGAGGGCGGCGAGATGTGGCTGATCAATTCGTATTTGCCGGAGTACCTTCAGGCCAACCGCTTCAACCACGAGCCGCGCCGCCGCCGCAAGCTGCTCTTGTCGAAGCGTGAGGCCGGCCGCCTTCAAAGCGCCATCAATCGCGACGGCATGACGCTCATTCCGCTGAAAATCTACTTCAACGACCAGGGCAGGGCAAAGCTGGAGCTGGCGCTTGGAAAGGGTAAAAAGCTCCACGACAAGCGCGAGACGGAAAAGGAACGCGACTGGAACCGGCAGAAGAGCAGAATTATGAAGGATCACCACTGACGCGGGTGACGTGGGCAGTCACAACGATGCCAAAAGGACCAGCCGAACCCCGGCTGGTCCTTTTTCTATTCAGTCGTGAAATTCGTCGCTGACCGGTTCGGTCACCCGGACCGGGCGTTCTGACGGGTCTCGGCCAACTTCAGCCTTGAGGCTGACCAGTTCGATGAAATGATCCGCCTGGCGCCGGAGGTCGTCGGCAATCATAGGTGGCTGGGTCGACATCGTCGAAACCACCGACACTTTGCGCCCCTTGCGCTGCAGCGCCTCCACCAGTGTGGTGAAATCGCCATCGCCGGAAAAGATCACCAGATGGTCAACAGTCTCGGATTGCTCCATCGCATCGATAGCCAGCTCAATGTCCATATTGCCCTTGATCTTGCGGCGGCCGAGCGAATCGGTGAATTCCTTGGCTGGCTTTGTCACAACCTTGTAACCGTTGTAGTCTAGCCAGTCGATCAGAGGACGAATGGAAGAATATTCCTGATCTTCGATCAGCGCCGTGTAGTAATAGGCGCGCAGCAGATAGCCCCGCTTCTGGAAAGCCTTGAGAAGCTTGCGATAGTCAATGTCGAAACCAAGGCTTTTCGATGCGGCATACAGGTTGGCCCCGTCGATAAAGAGCGCGATTTTTTCGCGTGGGTCGAACATCGTATTTCCTTTTTGTTGTCTTAATGTCTTTTTTGATTTTCAACCTAGCCGTGCGCAACCGGGAGGAGATGTTATCAGTGGCAGAGCAGTTCGAATACATTAAGATTTTATCATATTCCAGCTTTCTGGGCCGACTTTTGCTTTAGTCCAAGGAAAATCCAGTTGGAATAGCTATTTCTCGCAGTTCTTCGCTGAAAATACCAAATATCCAGTCTTTCTTAGGATTTTTTTCTAAGCCACTCCGACTCTGCCGATAGTCTCTCTCCCCAGAATGGCGGCAATATAGGGATATTCAATCATCATTCGCGCGGATGTCAAAGCCTATCATTTTGATGGGGGTAGGCCCGCGCTATTTTTGTCTGCGGGTCTTTGGGGCGGAGGCCGTGCCGGATAACTTTTTCCGCAATGCAGGAAAAACTTGAATTTGTGTGGTTTTGATTGTATCGGGCAGGTTAATTCCTGAAATCGGAGCCGCGCATACCGTCAAGCCGACGGCTGGACGGGTTCCGGTGTTGTTAATCGGCGCAGCAGCGGGCGGCTTCACGGCATCCGCGGCAAAGCTGCGCTCTTGAGATCCAAAGGACAGGCAATGGCCCGCGTCACTGTTGAAGATTGCATCGACAAAGTCGATAACCGTTTCGAGCTTGTGCTTCTGGCAAGCCATCGCGCCCGCCTGATCTCGCAGGGCGCTGCGATCACCATCGATCGCGACAACGACAAGAACCCGGTCGTTGCCTTGCGGGAAATTGCCGATGAAACGCTGTCGCCCGGCGACCTCAAGGAAGACCTGATCCATTCGCTGCAGAAGCATGTCGAAGTCGACGAGCCCGAGCCCGATCCGGCATCGATGATCAGCGGCGATGCTGCCTCTGTGTTTGCCGATCAGTCTGGCGAAGACGACGATCAGCCGGAAGCCGTGACCTTCGACCGCATGTCGGAAGAAGAGCTGCTGGCCGGTATCGAAGGCCTGGTTCCGCCGGAAAAAAGCGACGATTACTGAGCCAATGCAGTATCCGGCCCTCCGGCCGGACGCGCTGCTCTGATGCAATGCCGCGTTTTCGTTCAGAATTCGCGCGAAGCCGGTATTTGCAAAGCAGTGCGCCACTCCTATGATTGGCGCACTTTTTGTTTTCCGGACCTCTCCTGGAGTCCCTAGCGGATGATGCGCCAATACGAGCTCGTTGAGCGCGTTCAAAAATACAAGCCCGATGTAAACGAAGCGCTTCTGAACAAGGCCTATGTTTACGCCATGCAGAAGCATGGCCAGCAGAAGCGGGCAAGCGGCGATCCTTATATCTCCCATCCTCTCGAAGTCGCAGCGATCCTCACCGAGATGCATCTCGATGAATCGACCATTGCCGTCGCCCTCCTGCACGACACGATCGAGGACACCACGGCGACGCGGGCAGAAATCGACGACCTTTTTGGCGAGGATATCGGCGCGCTGGTCGAGGGGCTGACCAAGATCAAGAAGCTCGATCTCGTCACCAAGAAGGCCAAGCAGGCCGAAAACCTGCGCAAGCTGCTTCTGGCGATTTCCGACGATGTGCGCGTCCTTCTGGTCAAGCTCGCCGACCGGCTGCACAACATGCGCACGCTTGACCACATGTCGGCGGAAAAGCGTGCCCGGATATCCGAAGAGACGATGGATATCTATGCGCCGCTTGCCGGCCGCATGGGCATGCAGGACATGCGTGAGGAACTGGAGAACCTCTCCTTCCGCCATATCAATCCCGAAGCCTTCGAGACGGTCACCCGCCGCCTTGAAGAGCTATCGACCCGCAATGAGGGTCTGATCAAGAAGATCGAGGCCGAGCTGGACGAGCTGCTTCAGGCGAGGGGCCTGACGGGCACGCTGGTCAGGGGGCGGCAGAAGAAGCCGTATTCCGTCTTCAAGAAGATGCAGTCGAAGTCGCTCTCCTTCGAGCAGCTATCGGACGTCTGGGGCTTTCGCATCATCGTCGCCGATATTCCGGATTGCTACCGCGCGCTGGGCATCGTCCACACGCGCTGGCGCGTCGTTCCCGGGCGGTTCAAGGATTACATTTCGACGCCGAAGCAGAACGATTACCAGTCGATCCACACGACGATCGTCGGCCCGTCCCGCCAGCGCATCGAGCTGCAGATCCGCACGCGGCTGATGCACGAGATCGCCGAATACGGCATTGCCGCGCATACGCTCTACAAGGACAGTGTCGAGCCCGTGGGCGAGGTGAAGCTGTCGCCGAAGTCGAACGCCTACTCCTGGCTGCGCCGGACGATCGAGTCGCTTGCCGAAGGCGACAATCCTGAAGAGTTTCTGGAGCACACCAAGCTCGAACTGTTCCAGGATCAGGTTTTCTGCTTCACGCCGAAGGGCCAGCTGATTGCGCTGCCGCGCGGCGCGACCCCGATCGACTTTGCCTATGCCGTCCACACCAATATCGGCGATACCTGCGTCGGCGCCAAGATCAATGGCCGTATCATGCCGCTGGTGACGAGGCTCAACAATGGCGACGAGGTCGAGATCGTCCGTTCCGGCATCCAGGTGCCGCCACCGGCCTGGGAAGAGATCGTCGTTACCGGCAAGGCCCGCGCTGCCATCCGGCGCGCCACGCGCGCTGCCGTCAGAAAGCAGTATTCCGGTCTTGGTTACCGCATCCTCGAGCGCACGTTCGAGCGGGCCGGAAAATCCTTTACCCGCGAGGGGATGAAGCCGGTTCTGCACCGGCTTGGTCATAAGGAAATCGAAGACGCAATCGCCGCCGTCGGGCGTGGCGAGCTGTCGTCGCTCGATGTCCTGCGCGCCGTCTATCCCGATCATCAGGACGAGCGTGTCACGGTCAAGCCCAGCGACGACGGCTGGTTCAACATGCGCAGCGCCGCCGGCATGGTCTTCAAGCTGCCCGGTCGCCCGAAGGACATGTTCGACGTGCTGGACGGCGAGGGGCCGGAGGCTTTGCCGATCCGCGGCCTTTCCGGCAATGCCGAGGTGCACTTCAGTGCGTCCGGCGCTGTTCCTGGAGACCGTATCGTCGGCATCATGGAAAAGGACAAGGGGATTACCATCTATCCGATCCAGTCGCCGAGCCTGCAGAAGTTCGACGAGGAATCGGAGCGCTGGATCGATGTGCGCTGGGATCTCGATGAAGCCAACAACACCCGGTTCATGGCGCGCATCCAGATCAATGCGCTCAACGAACCGGGCACGCTGGCCGAAATTGCCCAGGCGGTCGCCACCAGCGACATAAATATCCGCACCCTGTCGATGGGGCGGGTGGCTGCCGATTTCAGCGAGTTCCAGCTGGATATCGAGGTCTGGGACCTGCGTCAGCTCAACCACCTCGTGACCCAGATCCGCGACCTGCCGAGCGTTTCGACGGTAAAGCGCGTCTTCGAGTGATGCCACCAGCGCGGCTTATCGTGTCACCCGCACGAAAGACAGATTGCTCCTTGCCTCTTCCATTGGTTTGGGGGCAGGGGGAAGGGGATGGCTGTTTTTCGCCATGATTGACGACCATCGCGCATGGCTAGGCGGCAATTGCACTTCGATTAAGCATTCTTTGCGGCGAAAGAGTGCGGGCCATGCGCAATCCGCATGGCTGCCGCTCTTTTGTAGCTCTGGTGAATGAGCGCCGCCTCAACTATCTTCAGCGTCGGGAGGTAAACGAAAGAAGGTTTACCATGTTTAAGCAACTGAAGAAGATCACCAACGCCCTGCGCGTACCGTCTGTTGAAGACCGCGAACTGAACTATCTCAATGGTTCGCTCGACCGGATCGACCTGGAATACCGTCAGCGTCAGATCGACCGTGGCCTGTTCCGTAACTCGTTCTAAAGCCATCGTCCTGTCCGGCTGCCTGCATCGTCAGGCTGCCGGGACCTATGCAGATAGCGTATGGCGGATGCTCTCGTTGCGCATGATGCGCAATCCTACTGAGGCGATGTCCGCTCTATCTCAAGACTATCTGTGGCTGCGGCGCTGGAAATGCGGATTTTCGCATAGCCGCCATTGAACAGCCATATCCGCTTCGTCTATCAGGGCATTATGTTGTTCAGACGCAAGAAGCCGGCAACCTGGCCGGGAAGGATCCGTGAGTTCCTCTGGCCGCGAAAGGGTTTTTCGCGCGGGCTTCGGTATCTGTCGATGCGCGTGCTGAGGCTGTCGTCGTCGCCCCATTCGATTGCGGTGGGCGTTGCGGCCGGTGCTGCGTCCTCGGCAACGCCGCTGATCGGTTTTCATATCCTTATCGCGCTGGCTCTCTCTTATCTGTTGTCCGGCAACATGATCGCGGCCGGCATTTCGACGGCGCTTGCCAATCCCCTGACCATCCCGTTCATCCTGGCGGCCACCTACCAGGTGGGCCTGATCGTGCTCGGGATGGAGGGCAAAGGTGCGATGGCCGGTCAGGATATCCTCCATATGCTGACGCATCTTGAGTTTTCCCATCTGTGGGAACCTGTACTCAAGCCGATGCTGGTCGGCTCGCTGCCGCTTGCCGCGCTCAGTGCAGCGGTCTTTTATGTGGCGGCCTTCTATGCCGCCAGATTGTTCCAGTCCCGCCGGCAAATCCGCCGACAAAGCAGGTTGCGCGCGCGTACCGCCGCATGGGACGATGATCTTTGATTGCTGACGAATTTTTAACTTGGCAGAGGGCGCATCGTTTGCTCTTGTTGCACTCTCACTAAGGTATTTTCATTTCGATGATTATCGGCATCGGCAGTGACCTGATCGACATCCGGCGTATCGCCAGTTCGCTTGAGCGCTTCGGCGAGCGTTTCAGCCATCGCTGTTTCACCGATGTCGAGATCCGCAAATCCGAAGGGCGCAAGAACCGCGCCGAATCCTATGCCAAGCGGTTTGCCGCCAAGGAGGCCTGTTCCAAGGCTCTCGGCACCGGCTTGGCGCAGGGGGTCTTCTGGAAGGATATGGGCGTCGTCAATCTGCCGGGCGGCAAGCCGACCATGCAGTTGACGGGAGGCGCTGCCGAGCGGCTTGCCGAAATGCTGCCGGCCGGTCATCGCGGCGTCATTCACCTGACCATCACCGACGATTTCCCCCTGGCGCAGGCCTTCGTCATAATTGAGGCTCTGCCCGTTGCTCAAGATTGAGGAAGCGTTTAGAGCATGTCCGAATGAAACGGACGGCACAATAGACTTGTGTTCATTTGAAAGGATGGCGCCGCGCACGACCTGCGTCAGGCAGCCGCCAATCGGATTGGCCCAGCAGGGTGCGGAACCGCAGGTAATTTATTCCACCCGGCTTTGAAGCGCGTGTGGTGATCAGATCAAGGAACAAGTGCGTGGCAGAAAATATCGAAAAGAAGCAGGGTGGCGGCCTTTGGGAGAACGTCAAGGTCATCATCCAGGCGCTTCTCCTGGCCGTGGTGATCCGCACGGTCTTCTTCCAGCCCTTCACCATCCCGTCCGGCTCGATGATGCCGACGCTCTTGGTCGGCGACTATATCTTTGTCAACAAGTTCGCCTATGGCTATTCCAAATACTCTCTGCCGTTTTCGCCCGACCTGTTCGAAGGCCGCATCTTCGCCAGCGAGCCCGCGCGTGGCGATGTCGTGGTGTTCCGCTTTCCGCCGAACCCGGACATCGACTACATCAAGCGCCTGATCGGCCTGCCGGGTGACAAGGTACAGGTCCGCGACAGCGTTCTCTACGTCAACGACAGGCCCGTTCAGCGCGTTGCGGACGGCATGTTCCGGGCCGACGACCAGTATGACACCGGCGCTGACGTTCCGGTCTATCGCGAGACGCTCGACAACGGCGTCAGCTTCGACACGCTTGACCAGTTTCCGGATTCGCGCGGCGACAACACCCGCGAGTTCATCGTTCCCGAAGGCCATTATTTCATGATGGGCGACAACCGCGACAATTCGGCCGACAGCCGTTTCGACGTCGGCTTCGTCCCGGCGCAGAACCTGATCGGCCGCGCCTCGATGATCTTCTTCTCGCTCGGTTATGACACCTCCTTCCGCGAAATCTGGAAATGGCCGGCGAACCTGCGTTACGACCGCCTGTTCAAGAGCGTCGAATGAGCAAGGGCCGTTCGCTGAACACCGAGGACCGGCAGCGGCTTGAGGTTGCTATCGGCTACAGCTTTGTCCAGAAGGAACGGCTCGACCGGGCGCTGACCCATGCCAGCGCCCGCAACGCCAAGGGTTCCAACTACGAGCGGCTGGAGTTTCTGGGCGACCGCGTGCTTGGGCTGTGCGTCGCCGAATTGCTGTTCGACACTTTCAAGGATGCCGACGAGGGCGAGCTTTCCGTTCGCCTGAACCAGCTCGTCAGCGCCGACAGTTGCGCGCTGGTCGCCGATACGCTGTCGCTGCATCTGTTCATCCGCACCGGCGCCGACGTGAAGAAGCTCACCGGAAAATCGATGCTCAATGTGCGCGCCGATGTGGTAGAGTCGCTCATCGCCGCGATCTATTTGGATGGCGGGCTGGAAGCTGCGCGCGGCTTTATCCAGCGCCACTGGTCGACGCGGGCAAGCCGGGTCGATGGCGCGCGGCGCGACGCCAAGACCGAACTGCAGGAATGGGCCCACGCCAAGTTCGGCGTGACGCCAAGCTACCGTATCGACGACCGCTCCGGACCGGATCACGACCCGCGCTTCACGGTGACGGTTGAAATACCCGGCATTGCACCGGAAACGGGCATCGACCGTTCCAAGCGCGCCGCCGAACAGGTGGCCGCCACGAAAATTCTGGAGCGCGAAGGCGTCTGGAAGAAAGCGACGACGGCCTGATCTGTCCGGAGGCACGGTTCCTCCCGAAAGATCAGGCAATCCTTTGACAGACAATTGCGATTTTGCGCGCCGCAGCGGCGCCCGGTCGCCCAATCGGAAATTACGGACATCATGAGCGAAACAGAACCAACCGCAACAGAAACCGAAAAAGGCCCGACCCGGTCCGGTTTCGTCGCCCTGATCGGCGCCACCAATGCCGGCAAGTCGACGCTGGTCAACAAGCTGGTCGGCGCCAAGGTGTCGATCGTCAGCCACAAGGTGCAGACGACCCGTGCCATCGTGCGCGGCATTGCCATTCACAAGAACGCCCAGATCGTCTTCATGGACACGCCCGGCATCTTCAAGCCGCGCCGCCGTCTCGATCGCGCCATGGTCACGACCGCCTGGGGCGGCGCCAAGGATGCCGATGCGATCATGATGCTGATCGACAGCGAACGCGGCCTGAAGGGCGATGCGGAAACCATCCTTGAAGGTTTGAAGCACGTCGAACAGCCGAAGATGCTGGTGCTCAACAAGATCGACCAGGTCGAACGCGAAGATCTTTTGAAGCTGGCGACCGCCGCCAACGAATTCGTCGATTTCGAGCGCACCTTCATGATCTCGGCGCTGACCGGCTCCGGTTGCGACGACGTGCTCGACTATCTCGCCATGAAGCTGCCGGAAGGTCCCTGGTATTACCCGGAGGACCAGATTTCCGATCTGCCGATGCGCCAGCTCGCCGCCGAAATCACCCGCGAAAAGCTGTTCCTGCGCCTGCATCAGGAGCTGCCCTATTCCTCGCATGTCGAGACGGAAAAATGGGAAGAGCGCAAGGACGGCTCGGTACGCATCGAGCAGGTCATCTATGTCGAGCGCGACAGCCAGAAGAAGATCGCGCTCGGCAAGAACGGCGACGCTATCAAGGCGATCTCCATGGCGTCCCGCAAGGAACTCTCCGAAATCCTCGAACAGCCGGTTCACCTGTTCCTGTTCGTCAAGGTTCGCGAAAACTGGGGTGACGACCCCGAGCGGTTCCGCGAGATGGGCCTGGAATTCCCGAAGTAATTTTGACTGTGACGAGTCCCGCCGGCCTGTATGTCAGCGGGACTTGGATTGCCTTGGCCAGCGGCCGATCGCCGTGAATGCCACGATGGCGCCGATTCCCAGAACAACAACGGACATTAGCGCGGCCCCGGCGCCGCCCTGTTCGATGAGCACGGCAAAGGCGAAGGGTGCGGCTGCCGAAACCGCCAGCCGTACGGCGGCGAGCTTTCCCAGCATTTCGCCATAGCCCGAAGCGCCGAAGAGAAACAGCGGCAGCGATCCCTGGACGATGCTGGCAAGGCCCGAGCCGAGGCCGACCAGCAGGGCAAACAGGATTGCCCCGGCGACCCAGTCGCCTGAAACGATCAGCACCGACGCGCCGCAGACGATGAATGTCGAGGATAGAATGGCGAGCGCCAGTGGCGACACATTCCGTCCCAGAAGCATGTTGGTAAAACGGCTGAGGACCTGCGCTGGACCAAAAACTGTTCCCACGAGAACGGCGCTTGCGCCAAGTCCAATGGCCCCGAGCAGCGGCACCATATGGAACAGCAATGCGGCAAGCACGAAACCCTCCAGCGCAAAGCCGGTGGCCGTGAGCAGAAAGGCGCGGCGCCGGTGTTCGGCAATCACGACGCCACCCGCCGCATCGGCATTCGCAGGCCCGTCCGTCGATCCTCCATTGCCCGCCTGTCGCGCAAACCACATGATCCAGAGATGCACCGGCAGGCAGACCGCGAGGGTGAGGGCCGCAAAGATCAGGTAAACTTCGCGCCAGGACAGGTGCCGATGCAATTCGACTGTCACCGGCCAGAAAATGGTTGAGGCAAAGCCGGCGATCAGCGTCAGGTGCGTGATGTTGCGCTGCGCATGGCCGGGGTGATCTGCACAAGCGTTGCAAATGCGGCGTTGTAGAGCACTAGCGCCGAGACGATTTCGATCGCCACGATGCCGGCGACATAGGTTGCCGCATTGAAGGCGGAGGCGCAGATGATCAGGATGGCGGCGGCGGCGCCCGCCGAACCGATCGTCATGATCCGGCTTGCGCCATAACAGTCCATCCACCGTCCGACCCGCGGCGCAAAGAGGCCGCCTGTCACAAGGGAGGCGGAGAAGATGCCGAAGACGACCTCAACGGGCCAGCCGAAGTCTGCCGCCATATCCGGCGCCAGAATGCTGAAGCTGTAGTAGAGCGTCCCATAGCCGATGATCTGTGTCAGCCCGAGGCCGAAAATCAGGAGGAGACGATTGCGCGGCGCGGGCGCGGTCATATGCTCTTCAGAGCAACGCGCTGTTCGAGTTTTTCAGCATCTTCCTTGCGCTCACTATAGCGGTCGGTGAGGTGGCCTGAGACGTCGCGGGTCAGAAGCGTAAACTTGACCAATTCCTCCGTCACATCGACAACCCGGTCGTAATAGGAAGACGGTTTCATCCGGCCGTTGGCGTCGAACTCCTGATAGGCCTTGGCGACGGATGACTGGTTGGGAATGGTGATCATCCGCATCCAGCGGCCGAGAATGCGCATCTGGTTGAGCGCATTGAAGCTCTGCGAGCCGCCCGAAACCTGCATAATCGCCAGCGTCCTGCCTTGCGTCGGGCGCACCGACCCGACCGACAGCGGGATCCAGTCGATCTGCGCCTTCATGATGCCGCTCATGGCGCCGTGCCGTTCGGGGCTCACCCAGACCTGGCCTTCTGACCACAACGACAATTCGCGCAGTTCTTGCACCTTCGGATGGCTCGCCGGCGCCGCGTCGGGCAAAGGCAGGCCTTCCGGATTGAAGAATTTAACCTCCGCACCGAAATGCGTCAGCAGACGGCCAGCCTCCTCGGCAAGAAACCGGCTGTAGGACACGGTCCGCAGCGAGCCGTAAAGAATGAGAATGCGGGGCGGATGGCTGGAGAACGGTACGCGCAACGCATCCAGATCCGGCTGCCGCAGATGGTTGAGGCTGGCTGCTGGAAGATCAGACAAGACGCTTGCCCTCGGCATCGAGCACCTGCTCGCCGTCTTCCTTGGCAAAGGCCCCCTTATGGGTTTCCGGCAGGATGTCGAGCACGACCTCGGAGGGGCGGCACAGCCGCGTGCCGATCGGGGTGATCACGAAGGGCCGGTTGATCAGGATCGGATGCTCCAGCATGGCGTCGACAAGCTGGTCGTCGCTGAGCGCCGGATCGGCAAGGCCCAGTTCGTCAAAGGGCGTGCCCTTTTCGCGGATCGCCGCGCGGACGGTGAGCCCTGCATCCGTGATCATCGCCGTCAACGCATCCCGGCTCGGGGGGGTGTTGAGATATTCGATCACGGTCGGTTCGATCCCGGCATTGCGGATCATGGCCAGCGTGTTGCGCGACGTGCCGCAATCGGGATTATGATAGATGGTGACGGTCATGATAGGCCTCGGGCTCGATGTCTAGGTGTTGGTGGAGGACTGCCGCAACAACCAGCCCATCAGGGCAAGCGCGCAAATCGCGCCCAGAAGTTCGGCGATGACGAAACCCGGCAGATCGAGCGGCCGGATGCCGGAAAAAGTGTTGGTCAGCGATCTGGCCAGCGCCACGGCGGGGTTGGCAAAGGATGTCGACGCGGTAAACCAGTAGGCGGCGGTGATATAGAGCCCGACCAGCCACGGGATGGCCTTCTGTTCGAAGCGGATGCCGGCGAGGATCACGCCGACGAGGCCGAAGGTTGCCACCCATTCTGAGAACCATTGGGCGCCGCCGGTTCGAACTTTTTGAGAAATGTCGATCACCGGAAGATCGAACATCAGATGCGCCACTATCGCCCCGGCAATGCCGCCAACAACCTGTGATGCAACATAAAATCCGAGGTCGCGTGGCGGCAGATCGCGCTTCAGTGCGAAAACCAGCGATACGGCTGGATTGAAATGCGCACCGGAGATCGGTCCGAAAATGGTGATCAGCACCACCAGAACGGCGCCGGTGGCCAGCGTGTTGCCAAGCAGCGCCAGCGCCGTATCGTCCGTCAGCGTATCGGCCATGATGCCGGAGCCGACCACGGTCGCAACCAGCAGACAGGTCCCAAGTGCTTCAGCGACCAGACGGCGCCTCAGATCGAATGTCGGCATCATCCGGCCTTTGCCGGGGTGATCGATGCGCCTTCCATAGCGCCGATCTGGCGCAGGTGCGTTTCCATTGCCAGTTTGTCGATCGAGCTATGTGGCAGCGCAAGAAAGGCGGTGATGCGGTTCTTCAGGAAACGTGCCGCCTGCGAGAAGGCACGCTCCCTCTCGAACTCACTGCCCTCGACCGCTGCCGGGTCCTCGACGCCCCAATGGGCCGTCATCGGATGACCGATCCACACAGGGCAGGCTTCACCGGCGGCGTTGTCGCAAACCGTGAAGATGAAATCCATCTGCGGCGCGTCGTCACCGGCAAAGACGTCCCAGCTCTTGGAGCTAAAGCCGGTCGTTGGATAGCCGAGCGCGCCCAGTTCCCTCAGCGCGAGTGGATGAACGGTGCCTTTGGGATAGCTGCCCGCCGAATAGGCCTTGAAAAGACCTTTTCCCTCAGCGTTGAGGATGGCTTCGGCGAGAATGGAGCGGGCGGAGTTTCCGGTGCACAGAAAGAGCACGTTGTAGATGCGGTCAGGCATGGGCTTTTTCCTTTGGAGGACAGCAGGGAACGAGGTCTGCAATCAGCGGTGCGCAGAGATCGGGATGACCTGCGCAGCAGTCTTTCAGGAGGAACGTCAGCACGCTGCGCAGGTTGTCGAGGCTGGCGCGGTAGACGATGGACCGGCTTTGGCGCTCCGCCGTGATCAGGTCCGCCCGCTGCAGTGTCGCCAGATGGGTAGACATGGTGTTGTGGGGGACGCCGAGCAGCCGGGCGATCTCGCCGGCGGGCAATCCATCGGGTTCATGGGTGACCAGCAGCCGGAAGGCATCCATCCGCGTGCTTTGGGCGAGGGCAGCAAACGCATTGATGGTGCTTGTATTGTCCATATGTCGAGAAGTATCGATATATGGAGGTTTCGTCAAGATGGATAGCGCATTGACCGGTCATGCTGATCATCGAACAGTCTGTTGCGATATCGCTGCCTTGCCCCAGACGCGCGGGCATGGGATTTGAGAACGGGATGGCCCGGCGGTTCCGGGTTTGCATAAGGACAGGGACGATGCCGCAGCTGGTCGATGGGAAATGGGAAACCGGCGATGTCGCGGCCAGCGAGATGAAGAACGGCGTCTTTCACCGCGAGCCCACCAGCTTTCGCAACTGGATTACGCCAAACGGCGAGCCGGGACCTGACGGCCAGCCATCTCTGCCCGCCGAGACCGGCCGCTACCAGCTTTTCGTCGCCTTCATCTGCCCCTGGGCCTCGCGCACGCTGATGATGCGCAATCTGAAGGGATTGCAGGACATCGTTTCCGTGTCGATCTCCGAGCCAGAACTGGGCGAAAACGGCTGGACGTATGCGCAGCCGCAGGATGCCGGTCCGCGCGTCGGCAAAATCCGCTACCAGCACGAACTCTATACCGCATCCGACCCGCACTACACCGGCAAGGTTTCCGTGCCAGTGCTCTGGGACCGCAAAGAAGGCCGCATCGTCAACAACGAGTCCGCCGATATCATCCGCATCCTCAATTCGGCTTTCAATCATCTGACCGGCGACAACTGCGATTATTATCCGCAAAGCCTGCGCCCGGACATCGACCGCTGGAATGCGCCGGTCTACGAGCGGGTCAATAACGGGGTGTACCGGGCGGGTTTTGCCAAGACACAGGGCGCTTACGAGGACGCCGTGACCAGCCTTTTCGGCATGCTGGATACGCTGGAGGCGCATTTGTCCGTCAACCGCTACATTGCCGGGACCCGTTTCACCGAGGCCGACATCCGCCTGTTCGTCACCTTGATCCGTTTCGATGCGGCCTATCACGGCGCTTTCAAATGCAATCTGCGGCGGCTGGAGGACTATCCGAACCTGTCGAATTATCTGCGCGAAATCTACCAGTGGCCGGATATTCGCGAAACGGTGCGGATCGACCATATCAAGCGGGGTTACTATTCCATCGCCCATATCAACCCGGCCCGGATCGTGCCGCTCGGTCCGGTTCAGGATCTGGATCGCCCGCATGATCGCGCCCGGCTCACCGGGCAGGGCGTGGTTGCTGTTTGATCCCGCAGGATTTGTTAGTCAGATAAATTCTTGGGGCACCGGTGCAGCCATTGCGCAACGGCAAAACGACACCATTTTAAAGAGTGTTCTGATGGATAGTGCTCCGTGATCGGGGCGCCCAGACGATCTGTCCGGCATCCGGATGGCGACCGCCCCTAGAATGTCGCCGCCTCTCCCGTTTGCCCCGGACGACGCCGGTGGCGCTCCTGCTGCGGTTCCTCCCGTTTCCGAACGTCCGGCACAGCCAAGGCCGGCGGCAACTGACCATTCACCAGAATGCTTTGCATCTGTGGTCGAGGTCCGGAATGAACACGACATTTCTGAGAATTTTCCGCCGGCTGGTTCAAAAAGGCAATCTGACACTCATCCTGTCTTCTGGAGAGCGCGCCATTCTCGGCGACGGGTCCGGCGTTCCGGTCACCGTACGCACGCTGGATGAGGACGCTGAAAAGGCGATCCTGCGTGATCCTGGCCTCCGGTTCGGGGAAATGTACGTCGAGGGCCGCATCGTCATCGACGAAGGCAATATTTTCGACCTGATATCAATGGTGAAGACCAATGGCCTGGAAAAGGCGGCAACGATCAGCAACACGGCGACGGCGTTTCTGCATGTGGCCGGGCAGCAGATCAAAAGCCGTCTGCCGGTCAATCGCAACAAGCACAATGTCGCCCATCACTACGATCTTGACGGCAAGCTGTTCGACCTGTTCCTCGATCAGGACTGGCAATATTCCTGCGCCTATTTCGATCCGCCCGGTATCAGCCTCGACGAAGCACAGACGGCGAAGAAGCGTCATATCGCCGCCAAGCTTTTGCTGGAGCCCGGCCAGACGGTGCTGGAGGTCGGCTCGGGCTGGGGCGGCATGGCAATGTATCTCGCCGAATCCTCCGGCGTCGATGTCACCGGCATTACGCTCAGCGAAGAACAACTGAAAGTATCGAGCATCCGGGCGCAAAAGCGCGGGCTTCAGGATCGCGTCCGGTTCGAGCTGCAGGACTATCGCACGATGGTCGATCGCCAGTTTGACCGTATCGTTTCGGTCGGCATGTTCGAGCATGTCGGCATGGCGAATTACGGCACTTTCTTCGCCAGGATGGCCGGATTGCTGGCGCCGGGCGGCGTGATGGTCCTGCATTCGATCGGCCAGGCGGAAAAACCCTGGGCGACCAATCCCTGGATCGAGAAATACATCTTCCCCGGCGGGTATATGCCGGCGCTGTCCGAGGTGGTCCCGGCGATCGAGAAGGCGCAGCTGGTGATCCGCGATATCGAGATCCTGCCGATGCACTATGCCCACACGTTGCGGGCCTGGCGCGAGCGGTTCGCGGCCCGCAAGGCGGAAGCGATCCGGCTCTATGACGAGCGTTTCTTCCGCATGTGGGAATTTTATCTGGCGTCGTCGGAAACGGCGTTCCTCTACGACAAGCTGTCGATCTTCCAGATCCAGCTGTCGCATGCGTTCGGTGCGGTGCCTTATACCCGCAACTATATCGCCGGGCGGGAGGAGCGCCTGCGGGAGTTTGAGAAAACGCGCCCGCCGCTGGAGCCGGTGGAATTCTGAGCCTTGGGGCGCATTCCTGCGGTATCCATCTGTGGACGCCTCTGGGCGAGGGGGCGCCTTCACTTGGCCTTGATGGCATGTGCATCTATGCTCCCTGCACATCTCAACTGAATCCGGAATGCCATGTCCCTTCCTTCAAAGTCCCTGCCATCAAAATCCATCGCCGTCCTCATCGCGCAGGAAATCAAGGCCACGCCTGCCCAGGCGATCGCAGCCATCGAGCTTCTGGACGAAGGCGCGACCGTTCCCTTCATCGCCCGCTACCGCAAGGAAGTGACCGGTGGGCTTGACGACACGCAGCTGCGCGATCTTGCCGAACGGCTGGTCTATCTGCGTGAACTCGAGGCACGCAGGACATCCATTCTCGATTCGATCCGCAGCCAGGACAAGCTGACCGCAGAACTGGAAGCCAAGATCGCCGGCGTCACGACCAAGGCGGAACTGGAAGACATCTATCTGCCCTACAAACCGAAGCGCCGCACCAAGGCCGAGATTGCCCGCGAACGTGGGCTCGGTCCGCTCGCCGAAGCCATCCTCGCCGACCGCACCATTGCGCCTGCAGACCGCGCCGGCGCCTACATCACCGCCGATGTGCCGGATGTGAAAACCGCGCTCGATGGCGCTCGCGACATTATCGCCGAAGGCATCAGCGAAAATGCCGATCTGCTCGGCCGCCTGCGCGCCCATATGCGCCAGGTCGCGCTTATCCGGTCCAAGGTCGTCGACGGCAAGCAGGAGGCGGGCGCCAAGTTTTCGGACTATTTCGATCATTCGGAGAAATGGGCAACCGTAGCCGGACACCGGGCGCTGGCCATGCTGCGCGGCTGGAACGAGGAATTCCTCTCGGTCGACATCGTCGTTGATCTCGACGATACGTCTCCGGTCAAGCCGGTCGAGCGCACCATCGCCGCCGTCTACAAGGTCGGCGGCACGCTGCCGGGCGACAAGTGGCTGATGGAGATGATCGGCTGGACCTGGCGCGTTAAACTCTCCATGTCGCTATCGCTCGACCTGATGCGCGAATTGCGCGAGCGGGCCGAGGAGGAGGCGATCCACGTGTTCGCCCGCAATCTCAAGGACCTGCTTCTGGCAGCCCCCGCCGGCTCGCGCGCCACGATGGGTCTGGACCCGGGCATCCGTACCGGCGTCAAGGTGGCGATCGTCGATGGCACCGGCAAGCTGCTTGAGACCACCACCGTCTATCCGTTCCCGCCGAAGAACGACATTCGCGGCACGCAGGCTGAGTTGGCCAGCCTTGTGCGCAAGCACAAGATCGAACTGATCGCCATCGGCAACGGCACCGGCAGCCGCGAGACCGAACGTCTCGTTGCCGATACGCTGACGCAACTGCCGGCAGGCCCCAAGCCCACCAAGGTCATCGTCTCGGAAGCCGGCGCATCGGTCTATTCCGCCTCGCAGGCCGCAGCCGATGAATTCCCCGGCCTCGATGTATCGCTGCGCGGCGCCGTCTCGATTGCGCGCCGTCTGCAGGATCCGTTGGCCGAACTGGTGAAGATCGAGCCGAAATCGATCGGCGTTGGCCAGTATCAGCACGATGTCGATCAAGGCCGTCTCAACCGCTCGCTTGAAGCTGTTGTCGAAGATGCGGTGAATGCCGTCGGCGTCGATCTCAACACGGCATCGGCGCCGCTGCTTGCCCGCGTCTCGGGGCTTGGAAAATCGTCCGCCGAAGCCATCGTCGCCCATCGCGACGCAAGCGGCGCTTTTACCAGCCGCAAGGAACTCTTGAAAGTGCCGCGCCTTGGCGCCCGCACCTTCGAACAATGCGCCGGCTTCCTGCGCATCCGTGACGGCAAGGAGCCGCTGGATGCCTCTTCGGTGCACCCCGAAGCCTACGGTGTGGCCAAGAAGATCGTCGCCGCCTGCGGCCGCGACCTGCGGGCCATCATGGGCGACAGCGCCGCATTGAAGCAGCTCGATCCGAAAACCTTTGTCGATGAGCGCTTCGGCCTGCCGACGGTCAAGGATATCTTCGCTGAACTCGAAAAGCCCGGCCGCGATCCGCGCCCGAGCTTCAAGACGGCGACCTTTGCCGATGGTGTCGATGACATCAAGGACCTGAAGCCGGGCATGCTTTTGGAAGGTACGGTCACCAACGTCGCCGCCTTCGGTGCCTTCGTCGATATCGGCGTGCATCAGGACGGCCTCGTTCATGTCTCCCAGCTTGCCGATCGTTTCGTCAAGGACCCGCATGAGGTGGTGAAAGCCGGCGATGTCGTGCAGGTGCGCGTCACCGAGGTCGATATCCCCCGCAAACGCATTGCCCTCACCATGCGCAAGGACGGTGCCGCAGAGTCAGGCGGCCGTGAGATGAAGAGCGATCCGAAAGCCGCCGCACAGGCGCGCCAGACCTTGAATCGTGTCCAGCAGCAGAAACCGCAGGCACCGTCGCAGGGCGCTTTTGGCGCTGCACTCGCCGAAGCAATGAAGCGAAAGTAGAACATCGGGCATAGAAAAATCCGGTTGCCGGCACCTTCGGCAATCGGGCTCCATCCTGATTGTCTTCGCCTGCCGCCGGGGGTAAAACTCAAGACATGCAATGGAGCGATCAGGCCATCATCATCGGCGTCAAGCGGCACGGGGAAACCTCCGTCGTCGCCGAGGTGATGACGCGGGTGCGCGGCCGTCATCTCGGGCTGGTGCGCGGCGGCCGCTCGCGGACGATGCAGCCGGTGCTGCAGCCCGGCAACGAGGTGGAAGTCACTTGGCGGGCGCGGCTCGACGAACATCTGGGCGAATTCAAGATGGAGCCGGTGCGGCTTCGTGCAGCGCGGCTGATGGAGGCGGCAACCTCGGTCTATGGCGTACAGGCCATGGGCGCGCTCTTGAGGCTGCTCCCTGAGCGCGATCCGCATCCGCATCTCTATGAAGCACTCGATGTCATTCTGGAAAATCTGCACGATCCCCGCGACGCCGGCGAACTCTTCGTCCGTTTTGAGATCGCCGTGCTGAACGATCTCGGTTTCGGCCTTGATCTTGCGGAATGCGCCGCGACCGGAGCGCGCGACGATCTCATCTATGTCTCGCCGAAATCCGGCCGCGCGGTCAGCCGTGCCGCCGGCGCGCCCTATGCCGGCAAGATGCTGGCATTGCCCGGCTTTCTGGCCGAAGGCGGCGCTGCCGACTATGACAGCTTGTCCGCCGCCTTCCGCATGACGGCCTTCTTCCTCCACCGCCATGTCTACGAGCCGCGCGGCATCGGCCTTTCGGCGGCCCGCGACGGCTTTGTCCAGGCTGCACTCAAGGCCCTGAAGCCGCAGGGTGCTATCGTTCCCCCATCAGGAATCCCCAACGAATGACCGTCGAACTCTACCCTGGAATGACCGTGTCCGGCATCGGCACGGTGCCGCTCGAGGCCGTCGCGCGCGACGGCGGGCTGAAGGCGATGCGCGATCTTCTGGCCGGCGTGCACCCCGCGCCGCCGATGGCTGCGACGCTCAAATTCGGATTGACCGAAGTCGACGAGGGCAGGGTGGTGTTTGCAGGTTTGCCATCCGTCGAGCATCTCAATCCGCTCGGTACGGTGCATGGGGGCTGGACTGCGGCCATCATGGATTCGGCGCTGGGCTGCGCCGTCGCGACCACGCTGAAACCAGGCGAGGCCTATACGACCGTCGAATTCAAGGTCAATCTGGTCCGCCCGCTGCTGCCCGGCATGGGCAAGGTGTTCTGCGAGGGCAAGATCGTCCATCGCGGCCGCACGCTGGCAACCTCGGAAGCCTTTCTCAAGGACAAGAACGGCAAGCTTTTGGCGCATGGCACGGAAACCTGCGCGATCTTTCCAATCGAGAATTTGATGCGCTAAGCCCTATCGCTTGTCGGCCTTGATATAGACTTCGTTTCGGTCACGCCGCCCAACCGCGATGACAAGAACGACGACCTCAAGGTCCCTGACTTCATAGACCAGCCGGTAGCCTACGGCGCGCAGCTTGATTTTGTAGCGATCTTTGGAGCCTGACAATTTCGCCGCAGGAATGCGCGGTGTCTCAAGGCGCTCTGCAAGCTTCTTCTTGAATTGCGCGCGCGTCTGGCTGTCCAACTGCTGCCACTCTTTCAGCGCGGCCGCAAGAAACGCCAGTTTATAGCGCATCGATGTCAACGGGGATCACGGCTTCCCCGGTGCGCGCATCAGCCAATGCGTTCAGTTCCAGATCCTCAAGGCGATCCAGCATGGCTTCGAACGCCAGGGCAGGGACGCAATAAAATGCCGGCTCGTTGTGATTGAGAATGGCCACCGGGAAACCTTCGCCTGCGGCGACGGTTCCCATCGGGTTACGCTTCAATTCCGAAATGCTGGCACTGGTCTCTGCTAAAATCCGGTTTGCCACTGGCAACCTCCATTTCGTGCTTTATTTTGATCTTAAAATAGCACTCGATATAGGACGTTTAAACAAAAAAATGGCGCCGCGAATGCAGCGCCATTTCTCAGTTTGGTGTTGTCAATCAGCCGATCTTGCCGCCACCCTGCTTGGTGATCGTCAGCACGGCAGGACGCACCGGCATGTCGTCCTTGAAGTCCGGCCAGCGCGTTGCCGGGGCCTCATATGTGGCAAGGCCCGCATCACCCGGATGCTGGACGGCGACGAAGAAGGTGTCGGATGTCGGGTTGAAGCTCGGGCCGCACATTTCGGCGCCGACCGGTACGCGGAAGAACAGCTTCGAAGTACCACGGGCGTCGCCCTCGGTGTCGACCGCCCAGATGCCGTCGGTGCGGCCTGTCGCCTTTTGGTTGTTGCCGTCGGTGGAGACCCAGAGACGGCCGTCGGTGTCGATGGCGCAGTTGTCCGGCATGCCGAACCAGCCGTTCTTCGTCGTTGCCGTCGAGAAGGATGCGCCGACTTCGGCCACCGACGGATCGCCGCACTTCAGGAGGATGTCCCATGTCGACTTGGTCGAGGCATAGTCACCATCGGTCTCGGTGATCTCGATGATGTGACCGAAGGCATTTTCGGCGCGCGGGTTGGCAGCGTCGAGCTGGTCTGCCGTGCGGTTGGTGTTGTTGGTCAGCATCACGTAGACCTTGCCGGTCTTCGGGTTCGGCTGTACGTCTTCCGGCCTGTCCATCTTGGTGGCGCCGAGCGCATCGGCGGCAAGGCGCGTGTTGATGAGAACGTCGGCCTGCGATGCAAAACCGTTCGCCTCCGTCAGCGGGCCTTCGCCGTGGATGAGCGGCATCCATTCGACCGTGCCGTCGGCGTCGAACTTAGCCACATAGAGCGTGCCGTCATCGAGAATGTCCATGTTGGCGGCGCGGTCGTCCGGGTTGAAGGTAGCCTTCGTCACGAACTTGTAGACATAATCGAACCGTTGATCGTCGCCGGAATAGAGTACGACGCGGCCGTCCTTGTTGACGATCGATTCACAGCCCTCATGCTTGAAGCGGCCGATCGCGGTGCGCTTCTTCGGAACGGAATTCGGGTCCATCACATCGACTTCGATGATCCAGCCAAAACGATTGGCTTCCGTCGGCTCCTTGGAAACGTCGAAACGGTCGTAGAATTTCGACCATTGATACTCGCCGCCCGGCGCGCTGAGGCGCTTCAGCTGTGCGAATTCCGGATGATCCTCGGCGATCTTGCCGCCGAAATAGCCGTTGAAGTTTTCTTCCGCCATCAGAAAGGTGCCCCAGGCGGTGACGCCGCCGGCGCAGTTGTTGAGGGTGCCGAAAACCTGCTTGCCGGTTGGATCGGACGGCGTCTTGACGCGCTCGTGCCCGGCAACCGGGCCGGAAAGCTGCATTTCGGTCTTGGCGGTGAGGCGGCGATTGTACTTGCCGTCAAGCACCGGCTGCCACTTGCCGTCCACCTTGCGGATTTCGACGATCGTGCCGCCATGCGCGGCCATCTCGATATCGACCAGTTCCTTGGTGTATTCGCCGAGCTGAACCTTCTCGACCTCCTTGCCGTTTTTCGTTTCCTTGACGATGGACGTGAACTTCGGAAACATGATTTCGGCATTGGTGTATTCGTGATTGACGACCAGCAGGCCGTGATCCGGATTGCCGTCGAGCGGAATGAAGCCGATATAGTCGTTGTTATAGCCGAACAGCTTCTCCTGCGATGCGGCCGTCTGGTTCATCGGGTCGAAATCCGGGCTGTCGACAAACACCTTGTCGCCCCAGCGCAACAGGATATTGGCGTCATAGCCTTCCGCAACGTGATGGGTCTCGTCGACACCGGCCTCGATTTCCTTGAAGTCGAAGCTGGACAAGCTATTGGCGCGCGCATCGTCTGCGGTCAGGATTGCAAGCGGGCTGACGGTGGTCGAGATCGCCGCCACGGCAAGCGAACCGGCCATGAACGACCGGCGCGAGAATCGGTGGTTGATGATGTCGCCCATGGTCGGATTGGGGGAACAGTTCTGGCTGACGTCTTCGAGCGCTTCGCGCCGGTCGGTCAGGTTCTCGATTTCCGGGTTGGCTGTCGGGTCAGCAAGATGATCCATGGTTCTTCTCCTATGGTGCGGAAACTGCGCAAAGGCGCATCGCTGCATCCATACCCGGCGAATAATGACAGGTTCGCGACAATCCGGTGAAGAGATTGCTGCGCTGAACCGTCTTCGATTTGGCCTGCGGCTGAAAAGCTGTATGTTCCTAACGGTTGTGCCGTTACGGGCGCTGGAGGGGAAATATGATCGAAGTCGTTGCTTTCGTTGCTTTTGGTCTGGCGCTCGCAGCTTTTCTCAACGGACGCAAGACGGCTGAAAGGCTGGATACCGAGGTTGCCGCGCTAAAGGAGCATCTGGCGCAGCTTCAGGCGCTTCGTCCTGTTGCACCGGGCGTCGATGCGGTGGGGGAGGCCGACGGCCAGCCGGACGTGCTGGAAAGCGAGGCGCTGCCGCTCGATGCGCCCCCGGTGGAACGCAAACGCCTCTCGGACATCCAAAAAGGCGATGCGATCTTCGGCGGTCCGCCCCTTAGCCAGGATGCGGTTGAAAAGGCCTCACGCGGCGAGCCCGTGGCCGCCCGCGCTTCAGGGGTAACCACCATCGATGCCGTTGCCCCCCGCCAGAAAGAAAGCCTCGAAAGCCGTCTCGGCGCGCGCTGGGCGGTCTGGGTCGGCGGCATCGCGCTGGCGCTCGGCGGTATCTTCATGGTCAAGTATTCGATCGATGCGGGGCTTCTCAGCCCGGCCGTGCGGCTGTTCATCGCGGCTGTCTTCGGCCTCGTCCTGATGGCGGTCGGCGAATTCGTCCGCCGCCGCGCCGTGCCGCTGGTTGCCGGCGCGTTCCAGAATGCCATGATACCCGGCATCCTGACGGCGGCAGGCGCCGTCACCCTGTTCGGTGTCTGCTACGCCGCCCACGGCGTCTATGGTTTCATCGGGCCGGTCATGGCCTTCGCGCTCCTGGCATTGGTGTCGCTGGCCACCGTCGGCCTGTCGCTGCTGCACGGGCAGTCTCTGGCTGGCCTCGGCCTGCTCGCGTCGCTGATTACCCCGGCATTGGTGTCGTCCGAAAGCCCCAGCCCCTGGAGCCTCTTCGGAGTTCTCGGCGTCGCCTGGATCGCCACCCTTCTTGCCGCCCGCATCCGCCGCTGGACGGTGGTGCCGTCGATGGCCAATATCGGCCTCTGCCTCTGGGCGCTTGCCTACATCGCCTCGGCAACACCGTTTGAGACGCGGCCGGTGACCCTGATCATGCTGGTGATGATCGCCGGTGTCGCCTTCATCTGGCCGGGCAAGTTGGTGGACACCAGCGATAGTCAGCCGGTGGAGACCGACCAGCCGCTCGCAGCGACGCGGACGTCGTGGGAGCGCACGATGACGCCGCCCTTCGCCGCGATCACGGTGACAGCGGGCATTTCCGCGCTCTTGACGGCGCTGGCGATGATCACCCCGCTTGCCACGGCGTCCGGCTATCCGGTCATCGAGTTCAGCCTGATCGTTGCTGCTCTGGCAGCACTCGGCGCGGTGCGCAGCCATGCCGTCTATCCTGCCATCCTCTCTGCAATCGCCGCCGTCGCAGGCGTCTGGAGCATGACGGCGCTGAGCGGCCTCTTGACCTTCATCGACCCAGCAATGCCGGGTCCTATCACAACGTTTGCGGTGTCCGGCCGCACCGCGATGCTGGCCAGCATGGGGCTGTCCTGCGTCTTCATCGCGCTCGGGGCCTTAGCGGTCCATCTGCACGGCAAGGATCGGCCGCCGCTGGCAACGATCTGGGCCGCCATCACGGCTGTTGTCCCGATTGCGCTGACCGGCATGTCGCTGCTGATGACCGGTAACCTGACATTCGATCTGCCGCATGGACTGTTCGCACTGGCGACAGGCCTTGCCCTTCTCGGTCTCGCCGAATGGTTTTCGCGCAACAAAACCGCCGATGACAGGCTCGACCTGCCGCAGGCCTTCCTGATCGCCGGCTCGCTCGGCCTCATCGTCATTTCGCTGCATGCGTTGACGGACGGTCTCGCAACCACGATCCTGATTGCGCTTCTCGGCGCCGCCTATGTCGCGGCAACCCGGCTGCGGCCGTGGCCGGCACTGCCGTGGATGATGGCCGGTGCTGCCATTGCCGTGCTTGCCCGCATCGCCTGGGAGCCGACCATCGTCGGCGCGCTCCACCTTGGCAAAACGCCGGTCTTCAACGCGCTTCTCGCCGGTTATGGCATTCCGGCGCTACTGCTCGTTATCGCCGCGTTCGAGCTTCGCCGCTGGCCGGACCTTCGGGTACGCAATCTGCTGCAGGCACTCGCCAGCCTGTTCGTGCTGCTGACAGTGGCCATTCTGGTGCGCCATGCCATGAACGGCGGCGTGCTCGACAGTGCGGTGCCGACGCTCAGCGAACAGTCGATCTACACGCTGCTCGCCATCGGCGCCTCCGGCATTCTTATGACGCTCGACCGGAAATCGCCAAGCCCGGTCTTCCGCTATGGCAGCATGGTGATCGGCGTCCTGTCGATCGTCTCGATCCTCGGCGCCCATCTGATCGGGCTCAATCCCTATCTCAGCGGTGAACTGCTTGGCTCCGTGCCGGTCTTCGATCTGCTGTTGATCGGCTATCTGCTGCCCGGGCTCGGTTATGCCGGTCTCGCCTGGTATGCGCGCGGCAAGCGGCCGGTGCCCTATGTCACGGTCCTGGCCGTCGCTGCTGCCGTGCTGGTCTTTGCCTGGGCAACGCTCTGCGTGCGCCGTTTCTGGCAGGGGCAGAACATTGCCGGTTGGAAGGGTTTTCTGCAGGGTGAAACCTATACCTATTCGGTCGTCTGGCTGCTGCTCGGAGTAGTGTTGCTGGTGCTCGGTTCGCGCTTCAACGCCAAGAGCATCCGCATCGCCTCGGCGGTGCTGGTCTTCGTCGCGGTGCTGAAAGTCTTCCTGATCGACATGGCCAATCTTGAAGGTTTTCTGCGCGCTCTCTCCTTCATCGGGCTCGGCGCCGTGCTGATCGGCATCGGGCTGTTCTATCAAAAAATCCTGTCCGGCAAGGCGCATGCCGAGCCGCGACGGGAAACACCGGTGGACATCGCTGCGCAACCCGGCCAAACAAGCTGACGACTTCGATTCTATGGTTCTTTCGGCATGGATTTGACATGAGCCACATTGCCTCGCTCGCCGCCGCTTTTGCGCCTCACCAGGCCCTTGCGGAACAATTGCTGCCCTGTTCCGCCTCCGGCAATGACGGTTCGCATGATGCCGCCCATCTGATAAGGGTGTGGAAGAATGCGCTGCGCATCCATGGCTCGGAGGGCGGGGACCTGCGCATCATCGCGGCTGCCGTGCTGCTGCATGATTGCGTCTCGGTGGAAAAGAATGCGCCGGATCGCGCCCAGGCCTCGCGGCTTGCGGCGGAAAAGGCGTTCGAGGTCCTCGATGCGCTCGGCTGGCGGACCATGGAGATCACCGCTGTTGCCCATGCGATCGTCACCCACAGCTTTTCCGCCAATATCCCGCCGGAAAGCCTCGAGGCAAAAATCCTGCAGGATGCGGACCGGCTCGACGCGATCGGCATGATCGGCGCTGCCCGCTGCTTCTACATTGCCGGGCGCATGGGCAGTGGTCTCTACGACCCGCTCGATCCGTTGGCGCAAGATCGTCCGTTGGATGACAAGGCTTTTGCCATCGACCATTTCGAGACGAAGCTGTTCAAACTGACGGATGGTTTCCAGACGGCGGCGGGCCGGGCGCTTGCCCGCCAAAGGCAGGAACGGCTGCGCGCCGTGCTCGGCATGCTGATCGAGGAAATCTAGCCAAACCAAAGTCTTGCTGTGATGTCTAGAATCAATCTGCAATGTGCTTGAATCACAATCTGAACGCCTGGGGGTGACGACATGAAGGTGACCGGTCTCAACATCCACCCGCTGAAGAGCGGCCGCGCCATCGCGCAGACCTCGGTTTCCGTCAAGCATGACGGACTGGCCGGAGATCGCCGCTTCATGCTTGTCGATCCCGATGGAAAGTTCATTACCCAGCGCGAATTGCAGCTGCTGGCGCAGGTGGAAGCAACGCATGTTGCCGGCGGTGTGCATCTGAAAATGGGCACCCGCACGGCAACCGTGTCCTTCGATCCTGCCAGACGGCTGGATGTCCGCGTCTGGGACAGTGAGGTCAACGCGGCCGTTTCCGAAGCCCGCGCCGATGCCACGCTTGCCGACTGGTTCGGCCGGCCTGTCCGGCTGGTGCATATGGATGAACGTGCGGCGCGCGTGGTTGGCGAGGAATGGGCAGATGAGGCGGCGCCCGTCGGCTTTGCGGATGGTTTTCCGGTGTTGATCACCACCACCGCGTCGCTTGCCGATCTCAACGTCACGCTGATCGCCAAGGGGCAGGAACCGGTCGGCATGGACCGCTTCCGCACCAATATCCTGATCGACAATGATGATCCCTGGGAAGAGGATTTCTGGGAAAGCGTCGAGATCGGCGGCATCACCTTCGATCTGGTCAAGCCCTGCGCCCGCTGCATCATGACGACGCAGGATCAGGTGACCGGCGAGCGCATCGGCGGCAACCCGATCCAGGGGCTTGCCGAAAAACGCATGTCGGCCGATCGCCGCGTGCCCGGCGTCCTGTTCGGCTGGAACGCCGTGCCGCGCTCTGAAGGGGTCGTCAATCTCGGCGACGAGATGCGGATCGTCACCGCGCGGGAAGAGCGCTGGCCGATGAAAATCAGGGCGTAGAGCGCCGTTCACCGCCGCCCGCGACCATATCCGCTATTTCCAGTTTTTTAGTCCGAGCAGTTTTTCGCCGAGATCGCTCAGAGTTGCGGTCTTGGCATTCTGCTTTTCCCATTCGCGCGGATCGCCGGGAAAAGCGTCGCGGCGGGGATGGTCGAGTTCGCGCCAGAGCCGGATACGTTCATGCTTTTCCGCCGCGTTACTCTCTTCGGCCGGATGCATCGAGATATATTGCGCCATCCGCACCCGGTCGCCGGAATGGTTCGGCCGGACGCCATGGGCCAGCAGGGAGTTGAAGATCAGCAGATCGCCGGGTTCCATCTCGATATTGATGACATCGAGCGCGGTCGTATCCGGATGCATCGGGTCGCGGTCGGCGGGCTGCGTTTCCACCCATTGCTGATGATGCTCGAACAGCCAGGGAATGCACTGGAAGCCGCCGACATCGCCATCCTGCTTTTGCAAGCTGAGAACACCCTGAACACCGATCGGCAGCGGTTCGATTGAGGTATCGACGTCCCAGTGGATGAAGCCGTTGGGATTGCCCTTGATCTTTTTCGGCGGATTGAGGTTTGCCCGGTCGATCGTCACCCACAGATCCTCGCGGTCCCAAATATCGACGAAGGCGCCATAGACGCGCTGCTCCTGCCGGTTATCCCACAGAAACTGGTGATTGTAGATTTCCAGCATGCCGGTGTTGTTGAGTTCCTTCATCTTGTGCTCGCGGCGTTGCGGCGCATACCAGGTCTCGGAATTGGCCGGGTCCTTCTCGTCGAATTGCCAGAGCAGATCGACCAGCCGCTCGACATTGGCCATGGGCACGGCCTGACGCACGATGACATAGCCGCGGGTGATCCAGTGCTGCCAATCTGCCTCCGACAGCACCCGCAGCGGCAATGTCTTCTGGATATCCTTCAGCTGCGTCCCGACCGTGCTGCTGGTCGGATGGCTGTCTTTCTTGGCGGCGGTCTGCATGGCGGCTTCCTCTGTCCATGATGTATTTCGATGAGGAAAGGATAGCCGCAGCACGCGGGCGATGTTGCACCAACGGCGCAAATTATGATACTATTCTAGCGTTGTGATTGAGCTGTATGCGTGAATGAAGCCACATCTCGAACGTTTGCGCCCTTCAACCGATTCATCCTGGTCGATGCTCAATCGCCGGCTGGACGACGGCATCCCGTTTCAATGGCATCATCATCCTGAGCTGGAATTGACGCTCACTCTCAATTCGCGGGGCGAGCGCTTCATCGGCGATCATATCGGGACCTATGATGATGGCGATCTCGTCCTGGTCGGCTCGAACCTGCCGCATACCTGGTGTTCTGCCGAAAAGATCGATGCGGACCGGCCGCATGTGGCGCTGGTGCTGTGGTTTCGTCCGGAGTGGGTAAAGGCGCTGGATGCGACCTTCACCGAGCTTGCCGCCGCCCGCCGCATGCTAACCGCCGCAAGCGCTGGCCTGAAATTTTCGGCCAGCTTTGCCATGCAGGCACGTCCACTGATCGAGGCTGCTTTCACGCAACAGCCGGAAGACCGGTTGCTCAGCGCCATCCGTATCCTGACGCTGCTTGCCCGCGACACGCAAGCGAAGTCCTTGTCGAGCACGCTGGCGGTGCCGACGACGGGGCAGGGCGACCGTGCCCGTCTCGACCGGGTGCTCGATCATATCCACCTGAACTATGTGGACAACCTGCCGGTCAAGGTGCTGGCCGGCATCGCCGCCCTCAGTCCATCCGGCCTTCACCGCCTGTTCGGGCGCCATTTGCAGACGACGATATCGGACTATGTGATGCGCCTGCGGATCGGCGAGGCCTGCGCGCTGCTATCGGCAACCGACCTGCCGATTGCCCATATCGCCGGTGAGGTCGGTTATGCCTCGCTTGCCAATTTCAATCGCCAGTTCAAGGCCTTGAAGATGCGCACGCCGCGGGATTATCGCAACAGTTTCCGTGCGCGCCGCTGATTCATCCATCAATATGGCTGATCGCTGCGTCATTTTATTTCGCTTTTTTAGCATGATGTCACAGCGTAGATTGCAGCTCAAATCACACGGAGTCGCTGAATGTCCGCCGTTTCCAACGCTTCCGCCACGCGGACCGCCAGTCCGGGGTTGCCCTGGCTGATCATCATCGCAGGCTCCCTCATTGCCGTTCTGACCTTCGGGCCGCGCTCGGCCATGGGGTTCTTCCAGCTGCCGATGCTCGCCGATACCGGTTGGGACCGCACCACATTCGGTCTCGCCATGGCGTTCCAGAATCTGGCCTGGGGCGTCAGCCAGCCGTTCTTCGGGGCGATCGCCGATAAATACGGCTCCTGGCGGGTGCTGGCTTTTTCCGGTCTCGTCTATGCCGGCGGCCTGATCATCATGGCTTTTGCCGATGCGCCGATCTGGCTGCATATCGGCGGCGGCGTTATGGTCGGTCTCGGGGTCGGTGCCGGTTCCTTCGGCATCCTGTTGTCGGCCTTTGCGCGCAACGTCACGCCGCAGCAGCGCTCGATGGCGTTTGGCATCTGCACGGCGGCCGGTTCGGCCGGCATGTTCCTGTTTGCACCACTGAGCCAGGGCCTGATTTCGGCCTTCGGCTGGTCGGATAGTCTCCTCTACATGAGCGCGCTGATGCTGCTCGTGCCGCTGTTCGCTATCCCGCTGCGCGGCAATTCGTCGTCCGGCACCCAGAAGGAAGTGCTCTACAAGCAGTCGATCGCCGAGGCGCTGAAGGAAGCGCTTGGCCACAAGAGCTACCTGCTTCTGGTCACCGGCTTCTTCGTCTGCGGCTATCAGGTGGCCTTCATCACGGCGCATTTCCCGGCCTATATCGGCGATATCGGCATCGATGCGCGCTATGCGGTGATCGCGCTGGCCCTGATCGGCTTTTTCAACATCATCGGTTCGCTCGCCGCCGGTTTCATCGGCCAGCGCTATTCGAAACCCTATTTCCTCTCATGGATCTATATCGGCCGCTCGATCGTCGTCTCCGCCTTCCTGCTCCTGCCGCAAACGCCAACATCGGTGATCATCTTTGCCGCCGTCATGGGCCTGCTCTGGCTATCGACGGTGCCGCCGACCAACGGCCTCGTCGCCATCATGTTCGGCACGCGCCATCTCGGTCTTCTCGGCGGCATCGTCTTCCTGTCGCATCAGGTCGGCTCGTTCCTCGGCGTCTGGATGGGCGGCTATCTTTATGACCGTTTCGGTTCCTACGATCCGGTCTGGTGGCTCGGCGTGGCGCTCGGCATCTTTGCCGCCATCATCCACTGGCCGATCGAGGAAAAGGCCGTCGCCCGTCCGGCCATGGCTTGAAGCCTCTTAAATTCTTGCCCTCCCGCAGAAATAGCGGGAGGGCATTCTTGAAAACTGTCACAAAACTTTCTAAGTCTCATCCACCGGCACTGCGGTTTTGTTTTGATCCTGTTATGCTCAATTTGAGCAAAATAGGTCTGCCGCCGGAGGGGCGGCAAGAGGAGCAGTTCGATGACCATCGCACAGACCAATGCGGCCATGCAGGCTTCCGGCGCGGCAAAGACCGCCGCCGAGCGTTTCGGTATCCTCGAACGGCCGGACCTGACATTCACGCCGGAGATCGCCCGCGACACGGCCCATCTTTATGAACGGGTCAAGCAGTTCGTCCCCGCCTTCGAATGGCCGGTCTATGCGCCTTATGTGCATGCCATCAACAGGCTGAAGAAGGAGCGTGGTGCCGTCATCCTCGCCCACAATTACCAGACGCCGGACATCTTCCACTGCGTTGCCGATATCGTCGGTGACAGTCTGCAGCTGGCGCGCGACGCCACCAAGGTCGATTCCGAGATCATCATCCAGTGCGGCGTGCATTTCATGGCCGAGACCTCCAAACTGCTTAATCCGGAAAAGACCGTGCTGATCCCGGACGGCAAGGCGGGTTGCTCGCTGTCGGAATCGATCACCGGCGCCGATGTGAGGCTGTTGAAAGAGCGGTATCCCGGTGTACCGGTGGTGACGTATGTCAACACCTCGGCCGATGTGAAGGCCGAAACCGATATCTGCTGCACCTCGTCCAATGTGCTGGCCGTTGTCGAAAGCCTGGAGAGCGACACGGTGCTCTGCATTCCCGACGAATATCTGGCGATGAATGTCGCCAAGCAGACGAAAAAGAAGATCCTCACCTGGAAGGGCCATTGCGAGGTGCACGAGCGCTTCACGGCGGCCGAACTCCTGGCCTACAAGGCAGCCGATCCGACTATCGAGATCATCGGCCATCCGGAATGCCACCCGGATGTCATCGCCGTCTGCGATTTCGCCGGTTCCACCGCCGGCATGATCAACTACGTCAAGGACAAGCGCCCGCCGCGTGTTCTGCTGGTAACTGAATGCTCGATGGCCTCCAATATCCAGGCCGAGATCACCGGCGTCGATTTCATCAAGCCGTGCAATCTCTGTCCGCACATGAAGCGCATCACGCTGCCGAAGATCCTCGACAGCCTGTTGTTCATGACGGAGGAAGTTCTGGTCGATCCGGCAATCGCCGGCCGCGCCAGACTTGCCGTCGAGCGGATGGTGAATTTGAAGCAGTAGAGGGCTAGCCGGGCGCTGCACCTTCTCCCCAGCGGGGAGAAGGTGGCCGAAGGCCGGATGAGGGGGAGCCAAGCAAACAGAGTTTGCGGCAAAGACCCCCTCATCGCCTCGCTAGCGCTCGGCACTTCTCCCCGCTGGGGAGAAGAGGGAGACAGTCCCGGAGGAGGAAGAGCATGCTGACCGATCATTTCCGCCCACAGTCCTTCAACGGCATTGACGATATCGTCATCGTCGGCGGTGGCCTTGCCGGGCTTTTCTGCGCGCTGAAGCTGAGCCCGCGTCCCGTCACCGTGCTGGCCGCGGCCCCCATCGGTCATGGTGCCTCCTCCGCCTGGGCGCAGGGCGGCATCGCCGCTGCCATGGGGCTTGGCGATACCATCGACAAACATGTCGCCGATACGCTGATTGCCGGCGCCGGTATCGTCGATGAAAAGATGACGCGGATGATGGTCGCCGAAGGCCCGGCGCGCATCCACGACCTGCTCGGTTATGGCGTGCCGTTCGACCGCGATCTGGAAGGCAAGCTGCTTTTGTCGCGCGAGGCCGCCCATTCCGAGCGCCGCATTGTCCGGGTCAAGGGCGACATGGCCGGCAAGGCGATCATGGAAGCGTTGATTGCAGCCGTGCGCAACACGCCGTCGATCCGCGTACTGGAAGGCTATGTCGTCGAGGAACTGGTGCGCCAGGGCCGGTTCATTTCCGGCGTCATCGCCCGCCCGGATGCCGGCCAGTCGAAGAAGCGCGTATCGTTTCCGGCCCGTGCCGTCGTGCTCTGCTCCGGTGGCGTCGGCCATCTCTTCTCGGTCACCACCAATCCGACCGAAGCCTGCGGGCAGGGCGTCGGCATGGCCGCCCGCGCCGGTGCCATCATTGCTGATCCGGAGTTCATCCAGTTTCACCCGACAGCGATCAATATCGGCCGCGATCCGGCGCCGCTGGCAACCGAAGCCCTGCGTGGCGACGGCGCGCACCTGATCAATTCCGCCGGAAAACGCTTCATGCTGGATATCCATCCGGACGGCGAGCTTGCGCCCCGCGATATCGTCTCGCGCGGTGTGTTTGCCGAGGTTCAGGCCGGGCGTGGCGCGTTCCTCGATTGTACCAAGGCGGTCGGCGCGCATTTCCCCGAAGCATTCCCGACGGTCTATGCCTCCTGCATGTCGGCAGGCATCGATCCCGTCACGCAGCCGATCCCGGTCGTTCCGGCGGTGCATTATCATATGGGCGGCGTCTTGACCGATGCTGAGGGCCGCACCTCCATCGACGGCCTCTGGGCGGCGGGCGAGGTGACCTCCACCGGTGTCCATGGCGCCAACCGGCTGGCCTCCAATTCGCTGCTCGAAGCGGTGGTCTTTGCCGCCCGCATTGCCGAAAACATCAAGGGCATGCTGCCGGAGCCGAAGATCACCGACTGGGGCAACAATGCCGGTGAGAACGACGATCCGGTGACGCTGGAAGACAGTCCGCCGTTGACGGCGCTGCGGCATATCATGAGCGATCATGTCGGCGTCATCCGTTCGCGCGAAACGCTGACCCGCGCCATCCGGGCGATTGCCAACCTTGAAAGGCAGAACACCCGGCTGCGCTTCAGCAATATCGTCACGACGGCCAAGCTGATCGCCACCGGCGCCTATCTGCGTACCGAAAGCCGCGGCGGCCATTTCCGCTCCGATTGCCCGGACCCGCGCCCGGAATGGAAACACCGGACGTTCCTGACGCTCACTGAGGCCGACCGGGTGGTTGCCGAGGTGACGGAAACGGAGAGTGTTTAGAGCCGTCTGCCAACCCGGTCACTCCGTCACCCTCGGGCTTGACCCGAGGGTCCAGAGACAGACGGCATGGATCCTCGGCTCAAGGCCGAGGATGACGGTTGCAGGGGCTGGTTTGAAAAAAACGAACCTTTCCTACCTACATTTTCTGAGGAACCCCAATGACACCAATGGCCCTTCGCCCCGAACTGCCCGCCCTGATGGTCGAGGACCAGGTTCGTGCGGCACTTCTTGAAGACCTCGGCCGCGCCGGTGATATCACCACCTACGCGACGATTGCGCCGGACCGCACGGCAACAGCAGAAATGAACGCCCGCGAAACCGGTGTCGTTGCCGGCATGGAACTCGCCCGCACCGCTTTTCGCCTGATCGATCCGGCCATCCGCTTCGAGGCGCTGGTGACGGACGGAGAGCGGATTGCGCCCGGCGCGGTGCTGGCCCGCATCTCCGGCCCGGCTCGCGGCCTTCTGTCAGCCGAGCGTGTGGCGCTGAACTTTCTCATGCATCTCTGCGGCGTCGCCACCTACACCTCGAAATTCGCAGCCGAAATCGCCCATACCCGTGCAAAAGTCTGCTGCACCCGCAAGACCATTCCCGGTCTGCGGGCGCTGGAGAAATACGCGGTGCGTCTCGGCGGCGGCTCCAATCATCGCTATGGTTTGGATGATGCGATCCTGATCAAGGACAATCATATCGCCGTCTCCGGCGGCGTCGCCTCCGCCGTCCATGCGGCGCGCGCCTATGCCGGTCATCTCGTCAAGATCGAGGTCGAGGTCGATGGTCTCGACCAGATGCGCCACGCGCTCACCGCCAGCCCGGATGTCATCCTGCTCGACAATATGGGGCCGGACCTGCTGAGCGAAGCTGTTGCCATCAATGCCGCCCATTGGCAGCTTTCAGCTGAGACCTACCCCGCCGATCCGCGCCGGACCAAGCTGGAGGCCTCCGGCAATGTCAATGTCCAGACCATCCGCGCCATCGCCGAAACCGGGGTCGATTATATCTCGACCTCGAAGATCACCATGGCGGCGCCGACGCTGGACATCGGGCTGGATGTGGTCATCGGCTAAGACTATGCCGCGTCAGGTATCAACGGCGGCGTGACGGCGTTTCCATTCGCCGGCGACGTCGCCCATCGTCTTTGCCGTGCCGTCCCTGATCCACGCCATGAAGGCACGGTCGAACGCAAAGCCGTCACCGCATTGCGCGGTGAGAAAACGGCGGACATTCTGTGTGTTGCGATAGGTCGCCGTGACCGGCGTATGGCGGTCTATGGCGTCTGCGTGCCAGTCGAAAGCCGTCATGTCCCGCCGCCTATCGCTGCAGCACAAACGGGCAAACCAGCCGTGCGCCGACTGTCAGCGTCTTGCCGCAGTCGTAGCGGCATGTCTTGAATTGCCCGTTCTGGTCTTCGCTGCTCAGGTTGCATTGGGTGATCGCCGGCCGGCCGGTGGCGTCATTGCCGTCGAAATAATCCGGGATTGCCGGCTTGTCCCCGGGCGCCGTCAGAACGCTGCCGGCGAGGAAAAGAGCAAGGATCGTCATCGCACCGTCTTTCTTGCGTCCCGGCACTTTTCATCGTAGCGCTTGTGAATTGCCGGGAGTGAACCTTTACCAACACCCTGCGGTTGGCGCAAATAAGCCTTCTTACGAAAAGCTGGATTGAAGAAGGACTCTTCGTGTCGTCAGATTTCTGGATGTTCGTTGTCATCGGCTTTTTCGCGCAAGTGGTCGATGGCGCGCTCGGAATGGCGTTCGGTCTGTTGTCCACCACCAGCCTGCTTGCCGTCGGCGTGCCGCCGGCAACGGCAAGCGCCATGACCCATATCGCCGAAATCTTTACGACTGCGGCCTCCGGCGCGTCCCACACCTATCACCGCAATATCGACTGGCGTCTCGTGGCGCGGCTGGCGCCCGCCGGCATGATCGGCGGCGCGCTTGGCGCCTATGGCGTCTCCAATGTCGATGGAGAGATGATCGAGCCCTTCGTCTCGGCCTATCTGGCCCTGGTCGGTATCTACATTCTGTTCAAGGCCTTTCGCCCCTTCTGGCTGCGCGAGGTCCGGGATTGGGCGGTGCCGTTCATCGGTCTGGGTGGCGGCGCGCTCGATGCGGCCGGCGGCGGTGGCTGGGGGCCGATCGTCACCACATCGCTGATCGGCCGCGGCCATGAGCCGAAGAAGGTCATCGGCTCCACCAGCCTCACCGAATTCCTGGTGACGCTGACGATCTCGGCGACCTTTGTGCTGACGCTCGGCTGGTCGGATCTGGGGTCTGCGGTTGGGCTGATCCTTGGCGGGGTGCTCGCTGCCCCCGTCGGCGCGTTGCTCGTCAAGCGCCTGCCGGTGCGCCCGCTGATGGTCGCCGTCTCCCTGGTGATCATCGTTACCTCGGCAATCCGCATTTTCTGATCCGTTCGGGATCGGGCAGTTGGGCCAACGGCGCGCATGTTTCGGAACCGCAGGCCCGATGATGCGTTGCATTGATGGAACATCGTCAACCCGAAGGAACAATCCATGAAACGCCTGATCACCGCGCTTTCTCTGGTTTTGGCAACGGCAACCGCCGTGTCTGCCCAGTCATCCTCACAAACGGCCATCGCCAATTTTGTCGGCAAGGATGGCAAGGAGACGGGACGGGCAGCCCTGACGCAGGGCAAGAACGGCGTCCTGATCGAGTTGGACGTGACCAATCTGCCGCCCGGCACGTGGGTGGCCTTCCATGTCCATGAAACCGGTAAATGCGACGCCGCGCACAATCACGAATCGGCCGGTAAACATTTCAATCCCGGCAATACCGAACACGGCTTCGTCGCCGCCAACGGTCCGCATGCCGGTGATATGCCCAATCAGTATGTCGGTGCCGATGGTGTCACGCGTGCCCAGGTCTTCAACAGCATGGTGGTGCTCGACAATGCCGAAACCGGTATTCGCGGCCGGGCGCTGATGGTGCACGCCAAATCCGACGACAACCGCAGCCAGCCCTCGGGCGATGCCGGCGACAGGCTTGCCTGCGCCGTGATCGAATAGGTCAATCAGGCGGTTTTGCGGCGCCTATCTTCCGCCGACCTTCAGGCCCGGCGCCGGGCGCTCGTCGAGAATTTGGCGGCGGAAACGGAAGAGGGCGGCGGGCCGCCCGCCGGTCGCGGCCGTCAGCATGCCGGTCGGCTCGACCAGTTCGGCACCTTCGACCAGACGGCGAAAATTCTGCTTGTGCAGATGGCAGCCGGAAATGGCTTCGACCGTTGCCTGCAGGTCCGTCAGGGTGAACTCCGGCGGCATCAACTCAAAAATCACCGGCCGGTATTTGATCTTGCCGCGCAACCGCGCAACGGCGGTGGCGACGATGCGGCGATGATCGTGGCGCATGGTGAGGCCAACCGGCGGAGTGCCGGTAGCAGTAGCGCGGCCGTCGATCACGGCTTCGCCCACAAGTCCTGCCTCATAGAGAAGTTCGTAGCGCTCCAGCACCCGCTCCTCGTCCCAGGGGAAATCGTCGAGTCCGAAGGCTAAGCGCGTGCGGGTGCGCCGCTGCGGCAGGCCCATGCGTTCGTCCTGATGCCCGCCCTTTTCCCATTGGCGGAGCGCCGGAAGGATAAGCTGGTCGATCAGCGCCGGCCTGCCTTGCCGCCAGTCTTCCCAGGGCAGGTAGCTGTACCAGTCGCGCCAATGGGCACCGGCTTCGGCCAGCCGGGCATTGTTTTCGGCGTCGGTGCGCGTCAGCGCCAGATAACCGACCGACACCATATGCGTGCTGCTTTCGCCCGCCAAGCGGTGGCGTCCCCGGTCGCCGAACGTGTAGAGCTGCTCGATATAACCGAGATCGAGCGCCGTCTGCTGTTCGACGCTCGCTCTGAGACTGGTTTCGAACGTCCGGTGGCGGGCGGGATCGAAAGGGCCGAACGGCAGGCCATCGCGGCTGTCGCCCTGCTCGTCGCTGACCGCGAGGATGCGCGGCGAACGGCTGGTGACGGCGACGATCGCCGCATTGAGGCCGATCTCGACCGTGACGGTCCTGTCAGCCGCCATGATCGGCAGGCTCCGGCAAAGGGGAGAAGACGAAGGGCACGTTTCCATCCGTATCGGCGCCACGGCCGATCCCCTTGATCGCCGCCACCAGACGGCCGTTGCGCGACAGCAGCCGGTCGCCGATCTCGATCAGCCGGGAATTGGGTGTGACGTAGGCGGAGGCGGCGCGCAGCCGTAGCGCAAGCCCGGTGTCGTCCTGATCAGGCTCCACCGCCAGGGCCGCGATAACGGCAGCGGCAGGCGAGCGCGATATGCCCATCCAGCAATGGATCAGCAGCGGTGCCGACCGGTCCCATTGCCGGGAGAATTCGATGATCTGCAGCACATGCTCTTCTCCCGGGGCGATCAGCCCGGCATTTCCGGCAAACGTGATATCGTTCATCCCGAGCAGCAGATGCCTGTCGGCCGCGACAACCGCCGGGCGATGGAAGGCCTGCTCCTTCGCCATCAGGCTGATCATTTCGCGGGCGCGGTGGCGCACGGCCATTTCGGCGATGCGCGATAAGGGCGAGACGACAATCACCGGCATCTCAGGACACCGCCCGCATGGCTGAGCGTTCTGCCTCGATAGCTTCAAATCGTTCGGCAAACAGTTTTTGCGCCGCGATGGCCGGCAGCGGATCGATCAGGATCATCTCGTGGGTAATGCCGCGCGGCTGGCCGAAGAACTTGCGGGCTTCCGCCAGCGAAAACCCTGCAAGCACGGTCGCCTCGAAATAGGCGGCGATCTGGTCAGCCTTCTTGATCCGGGTTTTGAGTTCCGTTGGTGCCGTGGCCGGAAGCCCGAACCGAAGATGGATGGCGCCCTCCAGCCGTTTCTCCACCACCTTGTAACCGCCGCCAACCACCGCCTTGAACGGCGAAATCATGTCGCCGATGACATATTCCGGGGCGTCGTGCAGCAGCGCCATCTGGCATTCCTCGGCCGAGGCACTGAACAAGCGGCGAAAGATTTCCTCGACCACAAGGCTGTGCTGGGCGACGGAAAAGGCATGGTCGCCCTCCGTCTGGCCGTTCCAGCGGGCGACACGGGCAAGCCCATGGGCGATATCGGACAGTTCGACATCGAGCGGCGACGGATCGAGCAGGTCGAGCCGCCGTCCGGAGAGCATGCGCTGCCAGGCACGGGCAGACATCAGGCGCTTGCCTCGTCGGCTTCAGCCGGAAAGTCCAGACCTGTCCAGGCGGGCAGGGTGAGCGTCACCGCGGCATCGCCGGCCAAGATCGGCTCGCCCGAGGCGATGGCTTCGCCGGCCTTGTCGATGCGAACGATCGCCAGTCCCGAAGTGCCGATGACACTGCCGAGCACGCCGATCGAACGCCCCTTGGCGGTGAGCGGCGTTCCGGTTTCGGGCAACCCCGTTTCCGCTGCGACGATGACGACGCGCCGCCGCGCGGTGCCGCGGTGCTGCATGCGCGACACGACCTCCTGGCCGACATAGCAGCCCTTCTTGAAGGACAAGGCACCGTTCCTGTCCATCAGCACGTCATGCGGAAAGGCATCCTGCAAGGCATAATCCGCGCCGGAAACTGCAATGCCGTTCAGGATGCGCATGCGGTCATAATCACCGGTGCCAGTCGTTTCGCCCTCTGCGCCATAGGCGCGATAAACCGCCTGTCCGGCCTTGGCAAAACGGGCATCGCGATAGGCGCCGGGCGCTGCATCGAAACGGATGGTCACCGGGGCCGGATCGGTCAGAGACAGCGAAATCGGCGCGCGCAGCTTGTACATGGTCAGCCGCTTCAACAGTGCTTCGGCCTGTTCGCAACCGGTTTCAAGCCGGACCGACGCGCCGTCGCGGGTGACCATGAAATCGAAGAGAATCTTGCCCTGCGGTGTCAAAAGTGCACCGGGCTTGGCTTCACCGTCTTCGAGAAGATCAAGATCGGTGGTAATCAGCGCCTGCAGAAATTCCTGCGCGTCCTGTCCCGACACGGTAATCATGGCACGATCTGGGAGGGTGACGGGCTGCATGGCGTTTGTCCTGTTCATCAGATGAAACAGGTAGGATTTCGCAAGCGTCGCGGCAAGCGCTTTGCGTTGCCGGTTAGTCGCCAGCCACGAAAAATTTCCACTGGCCGTCGGGCGTGATGCCGGCGCGGTAGAAATTATAGTTCCCGCCTTCTTCCATCTCGGCGAAGTCGCCGGCGGTCACCAGCCTGAACAGATCGACTTTTTCCGGCGGGGTCAGCGATGCCAGCGGTTTTTCGGTAAAGTAGGGCCAGACATAGGCTTCGTCGGGCGTCCCTTTTTCCGTCAGCACAAAGCCGGTCGAGAGCACATCGAGCAGGATCGCCATGATTTCGATGCCCTGCGGATCGCCGGAGAGGCCTTTCAGCGTCTCGATGGGATCGGCATCGGTTTCACCGACCTGGGTCTGGGTCGGCCCTTTGCCAAGCAGAGGCCGCAGCCGCTCGATATCGCCGGATGCGGCTGCTTCGACGATCAGTTCGCGCATCCGGGCAACGGGTTCCGGAATTTTCGAAACATCTGACAGCACCTCGACCGGGACGGCGGGTGCCGCATCGTCAGCCGAATCATCCTTGGCATCACGGGCGGGCTTGTTGACCAGCGGATCCGGCATCGGAATCTGCATCGGCGCCTTGTCGCGCGGCGTCTCTTCCGCCGGAACGTCCTCAGCCTTCTGGTCCTGGCTCACTTCGCCCGGGATTTGCTTCAACTCGCTGAGCGCCAGCGCGGCATGGGGCGTGAGCAGGGAGGAGGCCAAAAGACTGGTGAGCAGCAGCGCGGAAAGGCGAACCGCACGCGTCCGGCATGCTGATATCTGACGTTCCATGACGGCCTCGAACTTACTGCAGGATGCGTTCCGGCGAAAATTCACCGGCAAGCATGCGCTCGCGAAGCGAATTCAACATGGCCTCGGCACCGTCTTCGCCATGAATGCGGATCGTTTCGCGCATGGCAAGCGCGATGGCGGCATCGGCGATGATTTCAGGCTCTATGCCATCTGCCATGCCATCCGCCCAGGCTTCATTCTGGTGTTCCAGGGCTGCCTGCATCTTCTCATGAACAATCATGTCGTCGATGTCATTCAGACTGGGTTCCATCATTCGTTCCATGCCGTTTCACGCTCTTTACTTGGCACCTGACTCGGGGCGCGATGCCACTTCTTACCACTCTCTTAACGACCTTAGCAGCCTTTTCCCAAAACGACACGGGCTCCTGAAGAAAGAGGTTAATTTATCGTTAATTTCCAAAACGGGCGGTTATTTCTGAAGCAAGTGTTGCTCCTTCGGCACGGTATCGCTCGTCGGCGACCACGGCAGGCGGCGTGCAGGCCGTATAAACCGATGCAAACGTCCGGTAGCCGCGATTGAAGGCGGCGGTCATGCGCGCCCGCCGCTGGGCTTCGCCCTTCGCCTCCTTGTCGAGCAACTCCTGCATCGATTGCCGCCAGGTATCGGCAGCCTTATCCTTGCAGAGCGTGCGTAAATAGTGAACGGAACCAAGGATTTCCGACAGACGCAGCAGGCGCGCGTCATAAGGTGCCGGCTTCTCGGCAGCGACAACGGGAGTGCCGGACGGCGGCACGTCCTGCGCCTGCGCGCCAGGCGGCAGCCAGGCAAGAGCCATGAGAAGCGACGATCGTGCGGCCAGAAAACGGATCATGGCCCTTTCAAGCCCCGAATCATGTCCGGGGGCAAGCGGATTTTGGCGGGCTCTCAGCGCAGGCGAAGCGCTTCGAGTTTTTCCACGCATTCGCGCACGCTGTCTGGGATCGGAAGGGCGAAGATTTCTGACGCCGTATACCAGCCGATATCAGCTGCATCGTCAGCCGCGATGGCAACACGATCGGGGTCGGCCTCGACCTTGAATACCGAAAGGAAGAAATGCCTTGCGCTGGCCCCGTCCGACGGGCTCGGCGGCAGGTCGTAGGTTTCGAACAGCGACGGATTGCGCGGCAGGATGCCGGTTTCCTCATGAAACTCGCGCACCGCCGTTTCCGCCGGCGTCTCGCCTGTCTCGGCGCGGCCGCCCGGAAAGGCATACATATCGGCCGAAGGCGGATTGGCGCGGCGCACAAGCAGGTAACGCCCGTTCCGTTCGAGAATGGCAGACGAGGCAAGTTGAGGAGCGGCCGGGCGCGCATCGTTTTTCATCACAGTCATTCCTACATTCGGGCCTATATTCTGGCTCGCCAACGAAATACAATGCGCGTCAGTGAAGCAAGAGCATGCATATGACAGCACACACGATAGATCGGGAGGATTTGGCGCTTCTGGCCCGAAAATATATCTGGTGGAAATCCCCGGAGGATGCCGTGGATCAGCCGGAACGTGTCATCGCGCAGGTCATGAATATCGGCGATTTTGAAGATATCCAGCGCGTCGAAGCATTGGCTGGGACAAAAGTGCTGGCACGGGTTTTGACCCAGGCTGAGATCGGGCAATTCACACCGCGTTCCTGGTCCTACTGGCATTACCGGCTCGGCATCGCTGATATCGACAAGGTGCCGCCGCTGCCCGCGCGGAGACTGGGGTGACCACGCTTGTTCCTCACCTGGAGACTTTGCCGGCGGAACAGCAGTCAATATGGCCGCTGCTAAGACCTGCCGCCGCCCTTGGATTCGTGCTTTATGGCGGAACCGCAATTGCGTTGCGTCTTGGACACCGGCAATCCATTGACTTCGATTTCTTCACCGAGCACGCGCTCGATTTTGATGCGCTTTACCATGCGATGCCATTTCTGCGGGCCGCCGCTGTCCTTCAGCAGGAGCCGGGTGCGCTGACCGTGCTTGCCGCTTCGGCCGAACAGTCAGGCGGCCCCGTAAAAATATCCTTCTTCGGTCCCGTCCGCACGGGGAGGCTGGGCATTCCGCAATTTACAGACGATGGCGTTCTGGCTGTCGCATCATTGGATGATTTGTTCGCGACCAAGGTCAAGGTTCTGCTTCAGCGTATCGAAATGAAAGATTACCGGGATATTGCTGCGATGGTCAGCGGCGGGGGAGATCTGGCAAATGCGTTGGGCGGCGCCCGGGCGCTGTACGGACCCTCGTTTCAACCAAGCGAAACGCTGAAGGCGCTCACATATTTCGAAGGCGGCGATCTGCAACAGCTGTCACGACAGGATCGTCTGACGCTTGTCGATGCCGTCAAGGCGGTGAGGATCATTCCGAGCGTGGGAATTGTCGATCACAGCCTGTCGGTTCGGGTAAGGATATAAAATGTGCGGACGATTTTCGCTGACGGCGACACCGAGGGAACTGGCGGATGTGTTCGGTCTTCTGGAAACGGAGGATTTTCCGGCGCGCTTCAATATCGCCCCGACGCAACCGGTCATCATCGTCATGTCCGGCGAGCGGCAGCGGCCCGGCAGCAACCTGCCCGACCGTCGGGCGCTTCTGGTGCGCTGGGGGCTGACGCCGTCTTGGGTCAAGGACCCGCGTGATTTTCCGCTTTTGATCAATGCGCGCGCCGAGACGGCAGCCGAAAAGGCCTCGTTCAAGGCGGCGATGCGCCACCGGCGCGTGTTGATCCCGGCCTCCGGCTTCTACGAATGGCATCGGCCCTCGAAGGAAAGCGGCGAGGCATCGCAGGCCTATTGGATCAAGCCGAGAGACGGCGGCATCGTGGCTTTTGCCGGGCTGATGGAAACATGGTCCTCAGCGGATGGGTCCGAGGTCGATACGGCGGCGATCCTGACGACCCATGCCAATACGCGGATCGGCGATGTTCATGATCGTATGCCGGTGGTGATCAAGCCGGAGGATTTTGCCCGCTGGCTCGATTGCCGCACACAGGAACCGCGCGATGTCGCTGATCTCCTGGCGCCGGCCGATGACGATTATTTTGACGTCATCGCCGTATCGGACAAGGTCAATAGGGTGGCCAATACGGGCGCCGATCTGCAAACGCCGGTGCATGTGAGTGCACGGCCTGTCTCAAAGCCGAAGGAACCGCCCGCAAATCCGCAGCTGTCGCTTTTTTGATCGATCAGGCTTTGAGCGATCAGGCTGGCTGCTTGGGCAAAGCTGGCTTCTTCACCGGCTTCGGCTTGATCTGCAGAGCGGCGGCAAGCACGGCCTTCAGGCCGAGCGGACGGTATTGCTCAACGAGATTGGCCGCCGCTCGCGGGCTGTCCTTGTCGGTCTTTTTAGCGGGCATTTCAAATTCTCCTCAGATGCTTTCCCTAGGCGGGAGCGCTTCGTTCCGCATGGTCTCCACCGGAACGGCGCTCCTCATTGTGCCCCGGGAAACAGGCTTTAATGTGCATGCACTCAAAGCCCTGCGTCCCCGGACATCCGGTCTCTCCAGATAAGCTCAATCATGACAAAACAATGACGAACAATCCAGTATTCCAATATAAGATACCGGAGTGCGGCTGACCTCTTGACCTGAAACAATCGAAGCGCAATAAAGCAGCCCATGAAAACGGTTATCTGCATCATCTGCCGGATTATTATTCGCTAGCCTCAACGCTGGCCTGGCCGTTTTCGTCTCCCAAAAATTAAGATGACAACGCGAAGGTCCAGCCGGGCGGCTGCGTGTATTCGGTATCGTGCGGAATGGGAGAATGGGAATGAGCGGACTGCCGGAATTGAAACTGTACAACACGCTGACGCGGGAGAAGGCGGTCTTTGCGCCGATCGATCCTGAGAACGTCCGCATGTATGTCTGCGGCCCGACGGTCTATGACTTCGCCCATATCGGCAATGCCCGCCCGGTCATCGTCTTCGACGTGCTCTACCGGTTGCTGCGCCATATCTATGGCGAAGGCCATGTGACCTATGTCCGCAACATCACCGACCTCGACGACAAGATCAACGCGCGCGCGCTGCGGGATTTTCCGAACCTGCCGCTCAACGATGCCATTCGTGCGGTGACGGAAAAGACCGAAACGCAATTTCTTCAGGATGCCCAGGCGCTCGGCTCGCTTGAACCGGACGTCCAGCCGCGCGCGACCGACAGTATTGCCCAGATGATCGAGATCATCGAGACGCTGATTGCCAAGGGCCATGCCTATGCGGCGGCAGGCGAGGTGCTGTTCGACACCCGGTCGATGGCAGACTATGGCCAATTGTCGAAGCGCAATCTCGATGAACAGCAAGCTGGCGCCCGCATCGCTGTGGATGCGCACAAGAAGAACCCGCAAGATTTCGTGCTCTGGAAGCTGTCATCCGATGAAGAGCCGGGCTGGGAAAGCCCATGGGGCAGGGGCCGTCCCGGCTGGCATATCGAATGCTCGGCAATGAGCCAGCGCTATCTCGGCGAGACCTTCGATATCCATGGCGGCGGGCTGGACCTGATCTTCCCGCACCATGAAAACGAGATCGCCCAGTCGCGCTGCGCCCATGGCACGGACGTGATGGCGAATGTCTGGATGCACAACGGCTTCCTGCAGGTCGAAGGCCGCAAGATGTCGAAATCCGAAGGCAACTTCATCACCATCTACGAACTGCTGCACACCGAAACCTTCGGCGGCCGCAAATGGCCGGGCGAGGTGTTGCGTCTGGCCATGCTGATGACGCACTACCGCGAGCCGATCGATTTTTCGATGAAGCGTCTGGAGGAGGCGGAGCGTCTGCTGGCCAAGTGGCCGGCCGGAAAGCCCGGCGATGCCGCTCCGGACGCATCCGTGCTCAACGCCTTGGCCGATGATGTGAACACGGTCGCGGCGGTGCAAGCCCTGCATGCCCTGGCCTCTGCCGCCAATGCCGACCCGGCCATCCTGCCGGTTTTTGCCGCAAGTGCAGCATTGCTCGGTGTTCTGCCGAAGCAGGCGGTGGTTGACGGTGCGGTTGCATCGGCGGTTGACGCGCTGGTGGCGATGCGGCTTGAAATGCTGAAGGCCAAAAACTTTGCCGAGGCCGACAAGATCCGCGACGATCTCGCCGCCAAGGGCATCCAGCTGAAGGACGGCAAGGACGCGGCAACCGGCGAACGGGTGACGACGTGGGAGGTCAGGCGGTAATGTTCTTTGCCGCGGCTACCCCCCTCTGTCACTGCGTGACATCTCCCCCACAAGGGGGGAGATCGGGAGGCCGCGGCGGCCGCTCCGTTAAACAAGCTTGTCAGATGTTTGTTGGGCCAAACCTGCTTGATTTAAACGTGGTTTTTCCGCACCCTGTGGATGATCGTTCGGGCCAAAAAGCGCGCCGTCATCGATCTCCCCCCTTGTGGGGGAGATGTCACGAAGTGACAGAGGGGGGTATCTTGCCACATACGCCGATCCCCCCGAAAGCCCGCGCAAATGCGCGCCGCATGCGGCAGAACCTGACCGATGCAGAGCTGAAGTTCTGGAACGGCGTGCGCGCCCACCGCCTCATGGGGCTCGGTTTCCGGCGCCAGCTACCTATTGCAGGCTATATCGTTGATTTCGCTTGCCCGGAGCAGCGTTTGGTCGTTGAACTCGATGGATCGCAGCACGCAATCGACCGGAACGCCGCCTATGACGCAGAGCGGACAAAACGCCTCGAAGCGGACGGCTGGACTGTGCTGCGTTTCTGGAACGACGATGTTCTGAAGAATATCGATGGCGTCTGCCTGCACATCCTGAAGGTTCTTGGAAAGGAGCGTCCATGACCATCCCTCTTCACACCGGCGGGTGCCAATGCGGCGCCGTTCGCTTCCGCGTCGAGGGCGCGCTCGGGGACGCTTCGGTCTGTCATTGCCGGATGTGCCAGAAGGCCTTTGGCAATTTCTATGCGCCGCTGGTTTCCGTCCGTCAGGCGAAACTGATCTGGGCGCGGGGTGAGCCGAAATATTTCCAGTCGTCCAATGTCGTCAAACGCGGCTTCTGCGGCGATTGCGGCACGCCGCTCTGCTACGAAGCCCCGGATGGCGCCGGGCTGGCGATTGCCGCTTTCGACGGGCCGGAAGATATCGTTCCGACAATCCAGTGGGGCATTGAGGCCAAGCTCTCCTATGTCGATCACATCCCGCAATTGCCGGGCGAGGATACGATGGCCGATCAGGATGCCGCATCCTTCCTTGCCGGTCTCGTCTCCTATCAGCATCCAGACCACGATACCGAAACGTGGCCGCCGGGAGAGCGCGGATGAGCATCAGCCGCATTTATACCGGCGGCTGCCAGTGCGGCGCGGTGCGTTACCGGGCGGAGGGAACGCTGGGCGATCCGCATCTGTGCCATTGCCGCATGTGCCAGAAGGCGTCCGGCAATTATTTCATGCCCCTTGCCAATGCGGCGCGCGCAACATTCAGCATCACCCGCGGCGCTCCCGGCTGGTTCCGCTCGTCGCATCTGGTGCGGCGCGGCTTCTGTTTCCTCTGCGGCACGCCGCTGTTTTACGATGTGCCCGAGGCTGATTTCATCAATATCGTGCTCGGCTCGCTCGACGATCCCTATGACGTGCGGCCGATGACCCAATCCGGCATAGAGTCACGCGTGCCGTGGTTTTCACATCTGCCGGGATTGCCCGGCACGGAAATGGACGACGGCAGTGAGCCGATCACCGAGCGGCATATCGCCATACTCGAATCGAACCGCCAGCATCCCGACTACGATACAGAACATTGGCCACTGGAGGACTGACATGACCGATACCAATCGAACCGGAGGCTGCCAGTGCGGTGCCGTTCGCTTCAAGATCCATGGCGCGCTCGGCCGCCCGTCGATCTGCCATTGCCGCATGTGCCAGAAGGCCTTTGGTGGCTTCTTCGGCCCGCTCGTCACCGCCAAGGGCGAGACGGAATGGACGCGCGGCGAGCCCAGCTATTTCCAGTCTTCCATCAACATCGCTCGCGGCTTCTGCGCTGCCTGCGGCACGCCGCTGACTTATAGGCATCCGGGCGGGCTCGAAATCGCCATCGGCGCCTTCGATGATCGCAGCGATCTGGCACCGCAGATCCAGGTGAATTTCGCCGCCCGCAATTCCTGGGTGACGACGATCTTTGACCAACCTGTGCATCAGGACCCCAATTTCTACATGCAGCAGGAACAGATCATCTCCTTCCAGCATCCCGACCACGATACCGAAGTCTGGCCGCAGTTTCCGAGCGCCACCTGACCGGCAGCTTTAAATCACCCTTGAAAGCAGACAGCATGACCGAAATTCTCCGCACGCTTTATCCAGAAATCGAGGCCTATGCCTCCGGCCATCTCGACGCCGGTGATGGTCACATGATCTACTGGGAAAAATCCGGCACGCCCGGCGCAAAGCCTGCCGTCTTCCTGCATGGCGGCCCCGGCGGCACGATCTCTGCGAACCATCGCCGCCTGTTCGATCCCAAGCTCTATGACGTGACGCTGTTCGACCAGCGGGGTTGCGGCAAGTCCACGCCGCATGCGGAACTGGAGGCCAACACCACATGGCATCTGGTTGCCGATATCGAGCGGCTGCGCGAAATGGCCGGTGTCGAGCAATGGCTGGTGTTCGGCGGCTCCTGGGGTTCAACATTGGCCTTGGCCTATGCGGAAAAACACCCGGAGCGCGTGTCCGAACTCGTCGTGCGCGGCATCTACACGCTGACCAAGGCCGAACTCGACTGGTATTATCAGTTTGGCGTCTCGGAAATGTTCCCGGACAAATGGGAACGCTTCATCGCACCGATCCCGGAAAACGAACGCCACGAAATGATGCTCGCCTATCACCGGCGGCTGACCAGCGGCGACCGCGCGACCCGCCTTGCCGCCGCCAAAAGCTGGAGCATCTGGGAGGGTGAAACCATCACGTTGCTGCCGGAGCCCGCAACCAGCGACAAGTTCGAGGAAGACGAGTTCGCCTACGCCTTCGCCCGGATCGAAAACCATTTCTTCGTCAATGCCGGCTGGCTGGACGAGGGGCAGCTGTTGCGCGACGCCCACAAGCTCCACGGCATCCCGGGCGTCATCGTCCACGGCCGCTACGACATGCCGTGCCCGGCGAAATATGCGTGGTCGCTGCACAAGGCTTGGCCCGAAGCGGAGTTTCACCTGATCGAAGGGGCGGGGCACGCCTATTCCGAGCCCGGCATTTTGGACAGGCTGATCCGGGCGACCGATGGGTTTGCGGGGAAGGTGTGATGACGATGACGGTTTTCAGTTTGTGGCGACCTACCCCCCTCTGTCACTCCGTGACATCTCCCCCACAAGGGGGGAGATCGGTCTTTTCCCCCGCTGCTTCCCAGGTTAGGCGAGCAATTCGTGTGCGGCCAATCTCCCCCCTTGTGGGGGAGATGTCGGCGTCGCCGACAGAGGGGGGTAAAATGCGTCATATTCGGAGCGCGCTCACATTGGAGGCGCAGCGATGAGAGAACGCATCCACCTCTTCGACACCACGCTGCGCGACGGCCAGCAGACGCCCGGCATCGACTTCTCCGTCGAGGACAAGATCGCCATTGCCACGATGCTGGATGAGTTTGGCATGGATTATGTCGAAGGCGGCTATCCCGGCGCCAATCCGACCGATACGGAATTCTTCAGCAAGAAGCGCACCAGGAACGCCCGATTCGTCGCCTTCGGCATGACCAAGCGCGCCGGCGTGTCCGCCTCTAACGATCCGGGGCTGACAAGCCTTTTGCAAGCCGAAAGCGACGCGATCTGTCTTGTCGCCAAGAGCTGGGACTATCATGTCCGCGTCGCCCTTGGCTGTACCAACGGCGAAAACCTCGAGTCGATCCAGTCCTCGGTCGAAGCCGTCGTTGCCTCTGGCAAGGAAGCGATGATCGACTGCGAGCATTTCTTCGACGGCTACAAGGCCAACCCGTCTTATGCGCTCGCCTGCGCCAAGACCGCCTTTGACGCCGGCGCGCGCTGGGTCGTGCTGTGCGATACCAATGGCGGCACCCAGCCGCCGGAAATCCGCGATATCGTTACGGCCGTCATCGCCCATGGCGTTCCCGGCGCCAATCTCGGCATCCATGCGCATAACGATACGGGCCAGGCGGTCGCCAATTCGCTGGCCGCCGTCGAAGCCGGCGTGCGCCAGATCCAGGGCACGCTGAACGGCATCGGCGAACGTTGCGGCAACGCCAATCTGGTGACGCTGATCCCGACGCTGGCGCTGAAGGAAACCTACACACGCCGTTTCGAGACAGCCATCGATGCCGACCGGCTGCAGGAACTGACCCAGCTTTCGCATGCGTTTGACGAGCTTCTCAATCGCTCGCCGGACCACCAGATGCCCTATGTCGGCGCTTCCGCTTTCGCCACCAAGGCCGGCATCCATGCCTCGGCGCTCTTGAAGGACCCGCGCACCTACGAGCATGTGACGCCCGAAAGCGTCGGCAACCTGCGCAAGGTCATGGTGTCCGATCAGGGCGGCAAGGCCAATTTCATCAACGCTTTGAAGCGCCGCAGCATCGTCGTCTCCAAGGACGATCCGAAGCTCGACAAGCTGATTTCCATCGTCAAGGAACGCGAGGCGACCGGCTACGCCTATGAAGGCGCGGACGCCAGCTTCGCCATCCTTGCGCAGCGCATCCTCGGTTCGGTCCCGGATTTCTTCCATGTCGAAAGTTTTCGCGTCATGGTCGAGCGCCGCTTCGATGCCAACGGCAATCTGAAGACGGTTTCGGAAGCGGTGGTAAAGGTTTCGGTCGATGGTGAGGCCACCATGTCGGTCGCCGAAGGCCACGGCCCGGTCAATGCGCTCGATCTGGCGCTGCGCAAGGACCTTGGCAAATACCAGTCGGAGATCGAAGATCTCGAACTGCTGGACTACAAGGTCCGTATCCTGAACGGCGGCACCGAGGCCATCACCCGCGTCCTGATCGAATCCATCGACGGCACCGGCGCCCGCTGGTGGACGGTCGGGGTTTCGGACAACATCATCGACGCATCGTTCCAGGCATTGATGGATTCGATCGTGTTCAAGCTGTTGAAGAACCGGGATAAGGCGGGCTTGGCGGCGGCGGAGTAAACAGGGGAAGGGAGGCGACCGCAGTTCTACAACATGTTGCAATCATTGGCGTATGTGGCCGGGCACGATGAAGAAGCCAAATGAGTGAAATCCACCGGATTACCATCGATCCAGATCAATGTGGCGGACGCCCGGCAATTTGAAACCTGCATATCCGGGTCAAGGACGTGCTGGATTTTTTGGCTGCAGGAGCAAGCCCCGCTGAAATTCTGAAGGATTGTCCGCTGCTTGAAATGGGCGAGTTTCAGGCGGCGCTGGAATATGCCGCGCGCCAAAGCGATCATCCCGTTCTGCACGTCGCGTAATGCGCTGTCTTGTCGACGCGCAACTGCCACCGGTGCTGGCACGTTGGATTGCTCGACGGATTGCCTCTGTCGTCGTGGCGCTCCCGTGTAAAACCTGGCCCATAGTGCCTCCCTCCATTCCAATGAAAATAATGCACCATCGAATGCCGGGATCAAACATTGAGGGCGGCACGCCGTGGAATGCACCCCGCGAAATATCGGGTATTTTCGCCACCGCGGTGAAGGCTCTGATGAACTGTGCTTGAAGCAAGGTTCACGGAAATGAATTGGTTGATCAACGGGCTTTGGAGTAGGACGGCCCAAACGATAAAAATCTGACGGGATGAAACGCCATGGCTGATGCGAAACAAATACCGGTGGTGCAAAACGGCGATTCGCCGCGCGGCTTCGCCTTTGCGCTGACGGCATATCTGCTCTGGGGCTTCCTGCCATTCTTCATGAAGGCCGTCGCCCATATCCCGGCTTCCGAGGTTGTGGCCCACCGGATCGTCTGGTCCGTGCCCCTTGCGGGCGCTGTTCTGCTTGTTCTTGGGCGCACCGGTGATATCAAGCTTGCGTTGCGCTCGCCGCGCACGCTGAAGATGGCCATGGTGACGGCCGTGCTGATCACGATCAACTGGGGCATCTATGTCTGGGCCATCGGGGCCGGGCGGGCGCTGGAAACCGCACTCGGCTATTATATCAATCCGCTGTTTTCGATCTTCCTCGGTGCAGTTCTCCTCAAGGAGAAACTCAATCCGGCGCAGATGGCTGCCATCGGGCTGGCGGCAATCGCCGTCGTCGTGCTTGCTTTCGATGCCGGCGGCTTGCCCTGGGTCTCGCTGGCGCTCGCCGTCTCCTGGGGCTTTTATGCTTTCTTCCGCAAGACGCTGCCGGTCGGCCCGAACCAGGGCTTCTTCCTCGAGGTCCTGCTTCTCAGCGTGCCGGCCCTCGGCTACATCGCCTATCTGGAAGTCTCGGGGCAGGGACATTTCATCGATACCGGCTGGGCGGATGTCGCGTGGCTGATGGCCTGTGGTGTCGTCACCGCGGTGCCGCTGATGATCTATGCCAACGGCGCCAAGCTGCTCCGGCTTTCCACCATCGGCATCATGCAGTACATCGCCCCGACGATGATCTTCATCATCGCCGTCTTCGTCTTCCACGAGCCCTTCGGCACACCGAAGCTGATCGCCTTCATCCTGATCTGGGCGGCCCTGGCGGTCTATTCGGCGTCGATGATCCTGGAAAGCCGCGCTCGCCGTGCGGCTGTGCCAAATCCGGCCGAGTAATCGGCCGGGCTGACTAGGTCGTGGACTCGTTATGGCGGAGAGTGAGACGAACACAAGCCAGCTTGGTCATAGCCAGAAAGGTCATGCCCAATTTGTCATAACGGGTTGCAATCCGTCGGTAACATTTCAGTTTACTGAAGAAGCGTTCGATGAGGTTTCGCTTCTTGTATAGCCATGGACTAAAGGCGAGCGGTCTCTTCCGGTTGGATTTTGGTGGAATGTTTGCCCAAGAGCGTCTGGTTCTCAACTTTGCGCGGAGCCAATCGGCGTCGTAAGCTTTGTCTGCAAGAAGCATCGCACCCAAGGGAAGATCATCGAGCAGTTCGCTCGCTGCCTTTAGGTCATGGGCGTGACCGGGTGTGATGGCAATCTTGATTGGCAGCCCTTTTCCATCGGTGACGACATGGATTTTCGTGGTAAGACCACCCCGACTTCGCCCCAAGCAGCGATCCTGATGATCCGCCCTGAGCGTTGCCGCTAAATGATGTACCCGAACGGAAGTGCCGTCGATCATCGTGATGCGATCATCCGACGGGCGCGTGACAGCGTCCATCAATCTGTCCCAAATTCCAGCCATGGTCCAGCGCCTGAAACGATTATAGCATGTCGTATATGGTCCATATCGTTCGGGGACATCACGCCAAGGGGCTCCGGATCGAAGAACCCAAAAGATGCCGTTCAGCACCCGTCGCTCATCGACGCGCGGCACGCCTCGCGGCTTGTTAGGTAGGAGCGGCGCAATTACGCGCCATTCAAAGTCGGTCAGATCATAGCGGCTCATCCTGGAATCTGAATCGGGTTCCGCTACGACAGGAAAGTCTCAGCGCCAAACGAACGCAAAATTAGACCGCCAAGCTAGGGATGAACGACCACTCCTCGGCCATGAACTCAAGCGTTTCGTCGCGAAAATAATAGAGGAAATGTCGGGAGTTAGCGGTGTCTGCCCGGATTGTCTCCCAAGGCACGGCATCGCGGATCGGGTCGTGGCCAACTAACTCATAGAACTCGCCCCAACGCGGAGCTATGCCACTGTAGCGACCATGGCCATCTACCTTATACCATTCATGATCGTTGGTGTCGTCCCAGCGCCACCGGCTGCAGCCAATGAAGCTTAGAGTGCCCCATGTCTCATCAAACTTCGGACCGGCCTTCGAAAATAGGTTCAAAGCCCTGAGAATACCCGACGGTTTTTTGTCTCGCACGGGCCTATACGAGCGGAAACAGACGTTGACCTTGGAGCCCGCAACTGAAACCTGAGGCTCGGGCGCATTTGGCTCGGCAACCCAACCTTGGCCGAGCTGTAGTTCTACAAACTTAAGCATGGACTACGACTAGCCGAATTGCAGTACGGTTTCCACCCAACGCTGTCATCAAGCACTTATGGGTTCACGGCCTAACATTCTTCAAAGACAGTCTTTAAAGCTTGGCGATGATCCCGTTGTCGCCGTCGCGGTGGACCTGGCTTGCCCAGTGCTCAAGCAGCGCCGGAACGACCTCGTCGGCCGCATCGATGACCAGCGGCTGGACGAGGTGGGCGGTGTGGATGAAGCCGCTGTCGGCCATGTGCTGGATCAGCTTCATCAGCGGGTCCCAGAAGCCGTTGATGTTGACGAGCACGATCGGCTTGCGGTGACGGCCGAGCTGCGCCCAGGTCATCACCTCGACGATTTCCTCGAGCGTGCCGATACCGCCGGGAAGCGTCACGAAGGCATCCGAACGCTCGAACATCTTGTGCTTGCGGTCATGCATGTCCGGCGTGACGATCAGTTCGCTGAGCTGCCCGAGCGAATGACGGGTGGCCTCCATATCCATCAGAAATTCTGGTATAATACCGGTGACGCGGCCACCATGCGAAAGAACGCCGCTTGCGACAGCGCCCATGATGCCTTTGGTGCCGCCGCATAGACGAGGCGAAGATGATTTTCGGCGATGGATTTGCCAAGAATCCGGCCGGCGTCCATGAAGGACTGATCGCGCCCAGGCTGGGAGCCGCAGTAGACGCAAACGGATCGAATCGGGATATTTTTCTCGTTCATGGTCCAAAGAGACATCGCAGGGCAGCATGCGTCAAGAAAAATGACGGGAAACAGGGCTTTCCACCGGTCTGAACATGCGGCGATGCTTGTGGAAAGCCTCGGGAATCGTTAGCTATTTTTAGGTATAAGCTGACGTTATGTGCGGGGCGGATTCCGTTCAGCGAAAACAGGCGGAAAGCGGCGGGCATTCAGGCCTGGTAAAAGCTGTTCTTCTGTGCCCTGTCGGGCGAAGACGGTTCCGGGCCAATTGGAGATGTGCATGATGAAGAACAAGGCTGGCTGGGTGGCCCTTATCGTCCTGGCAATTGCGACGCTGCTGATGGTTTTCTTTGTAATGCCCAATATCAACGGCGACAAGGACAAGCTCACCGCGGACAGCCCGGCTCAGACGCCAGCAGAGACAAGCCCGGCCGCCGAAACACCTGCAGACGCCAAGGGCGCGCGCCCGACGGCTTCCAGCGAGACGGCGAGTGCTGCAGCGACGGATGGCAAGCCCACTGATCCTGCCGCCGCGTGGACGGTGCCCGGTTTCGACGTGCTGCGGGTCGAGCCGGACGGCTCGACGGTCATTGCCGGACGGGCCCAGCCCAACACCAAGGTCGAAATCGTCAATGGCGAGACTGTCGTCGGCACGGCCGATGTCGGCGCGACCGGCGATTTCGCAGCGATTTTCGACAAGCCTCTTCCGGCCGGCGATTATCAGCTGACATTGCGCAGCGTCGGTGAAAACGGCGTGACCAAGTCGTCGGAAGAAGTTGCGACTGTCTCGATCCCCAAGGACAAGGCCGGGGAACTGCTCGCCATGGTGTCGAAACCCGGCGAAGCAAGCCGCATCCTGACCAAGCCGGCGGCTGACGCAGCTGGCGGTGACCTGGCCAAGGCAAAACCGGCCCCGGATGCTTCGGCATCGGCAATGGCCGCCGGCACCGCAACGCCTGCCACTTCCGACGTGGCTGCCGTTCCGGCAACGGCTGGAAATTCGGCCGTCGGCGTTTCCGCCGTCGAGATCGAGGGCAAGAAGATGTTCGTCGCCGGCAATGCCAAGGCCGGCGCCGTGGTGCGGATCTATGCGGACGATGTTCTGATCGGCGAAACCAAGGCCGATGAACAGGGCCGCTTCGTCGTCGATGGCACGATCAATCTGCCGGTCGGCAATCACACCATTCGCGCCGACATGATGGGAGCCGATGGCAGCAAGGTCGAGCTGCGTGCCGCCGTACCGTTCAATCGTCCGGTTGGCGATCAGGTCGCGGCCGTTGCGCAAGGCAATGCACAGGGCTCCGTCGTGCCGTTCGAAGGCGGCAGCTTCGATGGCCTGCGATTGGAGGCAGCCAAGGCGCTTGCCCTGCTGAAGGGGCTCTTTGCCGATGGCAAGGCGCCGACGGATGAGGAACTGGCGGCCGCCCGGTCGTCCACCGAAATCGCGCTGAAGTCGCTCGCCGATTTCAAGGTTGCAGACAATCTCGATGCGAGCGTCCGGGAAATGGCGGCCAAGACAGCAAAGTCTGCATCGGATGCGCTTGCCATGTTGAAGGCGCTTCCGAAGGATGCGGCGAGCGTGTCTGCCTCGCTCGGCAAGATCGAGGCTGCGGTCGGCTCGGCGCTGATGCCGCGCACCGATGGCACGGGCAACGATGCCGTGGTGGCCGAAACCACGACTGCGGCGCCCGTTCAGGACGGTGCTGCGGCAACCGGCACGGCGCCGGCTGTGGACGGTTCTACGGCAAAGCCTTCGGATGCGGCGAAGACGGGCGCGGAGACCGGCGCCGCCGCAACCACCACATCGCCAGCAACCGGGCAGGCGGCCGCCGAGCCCGAAACGGTCCAGCAGGCCCCCCTGCAGCAGAGCAAGACCTCGGTGATCATCCGCCGCGGCGATACGCTCTGGCAGATCTCGCGCCGCGTCTATGGCGCTGGTGTCCGCTACACGACGATCTATCTCGCCAACGAGGACCAGATTGCCGACCCGGACAGGATCCTGCCGGGCCAGATATTTGGCGTTCCCGACAAGGCCATGACGGAGGCCGAATCGGAAGAAATGCACCGCAAACATCTGAAGCAGCTGCCCTGACAGGCTTTTCATGCGCCGCTCCATTGCAGCGGCTGATGTTGCGACTTATCTGACACATGAAGCGGCGCCTTGCGAAGGGCGCCGCTTTCAATTGGAAAATTGCGTTTGTGCGCCCATGCCGGATGTCTCATCGTCCGCGTGACATTCAGGGCGCGCAATGACGGCTGTGCTGGACAAGGCGGCAGCGGAACGAAGGCGAGACAAGACGTGGCTCAGAAGAAGACGGTATCGGCGGATACAGGCAATCCGCTGCGGACGATCATCAACCTCTGGCCCTATATGTGGCCGAGCGACCGCGCCGACCTGAAGATGCGTGTCGTCTGGGCGACGGTCATCCTTTTGGTCGCCAAGGTCGTGCTTTTGCTCGTGCCCTATTTCTTCAAATGGGCGACCGACGCGCTGAACGGCAAGACGGATCTCGCCGGCGTCCTGCCCGTCGTCTTCACCGGCGCCGTCATGCTGGTGCTGGCCTATAATCTCGCCCGCCTGCTGCAGGCAGGGCTCAACCAGCTGCGCGATGCGCTGTTTGCCAGCGTCGGCCAGCATGCGGTGCGCCAGCTTGCCTACCGCACCTTCGTGCACATGCACCAGCTGTCGCTGCGCTTCCATCTGGAGCGGCGCACCGGCGGCCTGTCGCGCATCATCGAGCGCGGCACCAAGGGCATCGAGACGATTGTCCGTTTCACCATCCTCAATACGGTGCCGACGCTGATCGAGTTCCTGATGACGGCGATCATCTTCTGGTGGGGCTATGGTTTCAGCTATTTGCTGGTCACCGCCGTCACGGTCGTCGTCTATATCTGGTTTACCATCAAGGCCAGCGACTGGCGCATCTCGATCCGCCGTTCGATGAACGACAGCGACACCGATGCCAATACCAAGGCGATCGATTCGCTTCTGAACTTCGAGACGGTGAAATATTTCGGCAACGAGCAGATGGAGGCCCAGCGCTTCGATCAGTCGATGGAGCGCTACGAGCGCTCGGCGACGCAGGTCTGGACCTCGCTCGGCTGGCTGAACTTTGGCCAGGCGGTGATTTTCGGGGCCGGTACGGCGGTGATGATGGTGATGTCGGCCTTGGCGGTGCAGCGCGGCGAACAGTCGCTCGGCGATTTCGTCTTCATCAATGCCATGCTGATCCAGCTTGCCATACCGCTCAATTTCATCGGCTTTGTCTACCGCGAAATCCGCCAGGGCCTGACCGATATCGAGCAGATGTTCGATCTGCTCGAAGTGGAAGCCGAAGTCACCGACAGCCCGGATGCGGCAGAACTGGTGATCGACAAGGGTGCGATCGCCTTCAAGGACGTGCACTTCGCCTATGATCCGGCCCGGCCGATCCTCAAGGGCATCTCGTTCGACGTGCCGGCCGGCAAGACCGTCGCTGTCGTCGGTCCTTCCGGCGCCGGCAAGTCAACCTTGTCCCGGCTGCTTTACCGGTTCTACGATGTACAGGGCGGCGCCATCACCATTGATGGCCAGGACGTACGCGATGTGAAGCAGAAGAGCCTGCGCGCCGTCATCGGCATGGTGCCGCAGGATACCGTGCTGTTCAACGACACCATCGCCTACAATATCCGCTATGGCCGTACCTCCGCCACGCAGGCCGAGGTGGAGGCGGCCGCCGGCATTGCCCAGATCGGTGGCTTCATCAAGAGCCTGCCGGAAGGGTATGGCGCCATGGTCGGCGAACGCGGCCTGAAACTGTCGGGCGGCGAAAAGCAGCGCGTGGCGATCGCCCGCACAGTGCTGAAAAGCCCGCCGATCCTCATCCTCGACGAGGCAACGTCTGCGCTCGACACCCGCACCGAGCAGGAAATCCAGACGGCGCTCGATATCGTTTCGCAAAATCGCACGACGCTGGTCATCGCCCACCGGTTGTCCACCGTCATCTATGCGGACGAGATCATCGTCCTGAAGGACGGCGGTATCGCCGAGCGCGGTACCCATGGGGAACTGATAGACCGAAACGGCCTCTACGCCTCCATGTGGAACCGCCAGCGCGAAGCGACGCAGGCCGAGGAGACCTTGAAGAAAGTGCGCGAGAGCGACGATCTCGGTGTGGTGATGCGCGGCCCGGCGGCGGTGTGAAGCGGAGTCATAAGTGTGCAGTGAGCAGTGGATAGCGGGCTTTCCGGGAACTTCTCGCTGCTCACGATGCACTAACGACTACCAACGGCTCGCTTTTCCCTGTACGTCCTAGCCGAACGAAAATTTGGAGATGCTGCGAGATGAGCTTGATCAATACAGTGCGCAACACGCTGGTTCCGGTGCACAAGGAAGGGTATCCCTTCATCGCCGGTTTCTTCGTCGTTTCGCTGGTTCTCGGCTTCCTGTGGGAGCCGCTGATGTGGCTCGGCTTCATCCTGACCGCCTGGTGCGCCTATTTCTTCCGCGATCCCGAACGGCTGACGCCGCTTGACGATGACCTCGTGATCAGCCCGGCCGATGGCCGCGTCTCGTCGATCGCGATGATGACGCCGCCGGAAGAGCTTGGGCTTGGAACGGTGCCGATGCTGCGCATCACCGTGTTCATGAATGTCTTCAATTGCCATGTGAACCGCGCTCCGATGCGCGGCTCCATTCGCCGCATCGCCTACCGCGCCGGCAAGTTCGTCAATGCGGAACTCGACAAGGCGAGCCACGAGAACGAGCGCAATGGCCTGGTCATCGATACCGCCCATGGCGAAATCGGCGTTGTCCAGATTGCCGGCCTCGTCGCCCGCCGCATCGTCTGCTGGTCGGCTCCGAACGAGACGCTGCAGGCGGGCGAGCGGTTTGGTCTCATCCGGTTCGGCTCGCGCCTTGATGTCTTCCTGCCGGAAGGCGCCGAGCCCCGCGTCAGCCTTGGCCAGACGGCCATCGCCGGCGAAACCGTGCTTGCGGAATTTGGCTCCGCCAAGGGTCCCGTCATCAGCCGGCGCGGCTGATGGAAGGTTCTTCCGTCAAACAGGAGCAGACCATGGAAACGCCCTTTCCGTCCTTTGACCCGCATGGCCCCAACGGCGACGATGAAGCGCGCGGGCCGCGCCTGCGGGAAATTCCGCTGCGTCTGCTCGTGCCCAACCTGATCACGGTGCTGGCCATCTGCGCCGGGCTTTCGGGTGTTCGCCTGGCGTTCGAAGGCCGTTTCGAGCTTGCCGTTGCCATGGTGCTGGTCGCAGCCTTCCTCGACGGCATCGACGGGCGTGTCGCCCGTCTTCTGAAGGCCACCTCGAAATTCGGCGTCCAGATGGATTCGCTGGCCGATATCGTCAATTTCGGCGTAGCACCGGCCCTGGTGCTGTTTGCCTATGTCCTGGACGAAGCCCGTTCGATCGGCTGGATTGCGGCTCTGATTTACGTCATCGCCGCCGGCCTTCGGCTTGCGCGTTTCAACGTCATGGCCGAGCGCGACATCAAGGCCAAATGGCAGTCCGAGTATTTTGTCGGCGTGCCGGCCCCGGCTGGCGCCATGCTGGTGCTGCTTCCGGTCTATCTGGGTCTTTTGGGCGTCGAACCCGACCGGGTCATGGGCCTGATCTCTTCCGCCTACACGGTTCTGATCGCCTTCCTTCTCGTCAGCCGGCTGCCGGTCTGGTCGGGCAAGTCCGAAAACCGCGTTCGCCGGGATCTTGTTCTCCCCGTCATCCTTTTCGTCGTCCTGTATGTGGCGACATTGATGAGCTTTACGTGGGAAACGATGGTCGTCACCGCCGTTGGCTATCTGCTGACGCTGCCGTTCGGCGCGCGCAAATGGCACCGGAAATATGGCAGCAAATGGCCGGGCCATCCTGATCATGCGACACCGGGAGAAGATGGATTGCCCGGCGATAAGGCGTAGATCACCCATCGGCCCTCGATATGTATTTTTATCGAGGATTGTCGGGAGCGTGGTTTGCTGCGATTTGCTCGGCCGTTGATTTGAGCAGATCAAGATCAATTCCCATGGCACGCAATGCGCGGGCAGCAACGCCATGACGCATGCCGGCGATGACAGAAATGATGTGTGCCCCCAGCAGCGGGGCGTGTTCATGCCGGTTGGCTGCCAAAGCCTGCAGGACCTCCTGACCAGACGCTGAAGCATTGTAGGTTTGCTGTTGAGCCGGGCGCAGGGCTGCGTCGGCGCCGCCGGCCCATACTGCGATGGGGGCAAGGCCGATGGAGCGGAGTGCTTCGGCATATTGCTGTTTTATCGCTGGCCCGATGGCTGTTTGGTGTGCTCCAACCCGCTCGAAGACCCGTTGCGCCGTCCCGTCGGGAAGGTCGAAAGCAGCGAGGAGGAAATGCTCCGCGCCGGGCTCGTTCTGCTGATCTTCGAGAGCATGCTTTTCAGCGTTAAGGCAAAGCGCGCTGATGGTCTTCATGTCAGTGAAACGTGCTTTTATGCGTCCGAACATTCAAGACTCCTTCAGGGTATCAGCGTTCAGGATCAGGCTTGAAAGGCGCTTGTGGGCAGCCTGTTTGGATATGCCAAGGGCCTGGGCTATTCTCGCCCAGGACCAGCCTTGGTCTATTGCAGCCCTGACGGCTTGCCGTTCCAAGGTGTCCGCCATACGGCGCAGGGCCACCACGGCGGCGAGCGCATCGTCGGGGTCCTTCGGGAAGGTGTCAGGATCAAGCATCCGTCAACAATAGTTGACGGTGGCCGATTGTCAATTATTGTTGACGGATTGGGGCGCGATTATTGAACTGTTCGCAGGAAGCGCCCCACCGGTCGGAATGATCAGTCCGGCAGGCGGTAGTCCACAATCCGGTTTTCCCGCACGATGAACAGCTTGCCGGTTTCCGTCTGATCCGGGCCGACAAGCGGTAGTAGCTTGACGGCGACTTCGGAGGGGTGCGGTACGGTCGATGGATCTTCGCCCGGAATGGCCTGGGCGCGCATGGCGGTGCGGGTGGCGCCCGGATCGACCGAGAGGATGCGCAGCGGCAGGCGCTGCGTTTCACCGGCCCAGGTGCGGGCCAGCGCCTCGACAGCCGCCTTGGAGGCGGAGTAGGGGCCCCAGAAGGGCTTGCACTTGTGGGCGGCGCTCGAAGACAGGATCAGCGCGCGGCCGGCGTCCGACTGCTGCAGCAGCGGATCGACGGACCGGATCAGCCGCCAGGTGGCCGTAACGTTGACGGTCATCACCTTTTCGAACACCTTGGCCTCGACATGGCCGACCGGCGAGATGACGCCGAGCACGCCGGCATTGGCAACCAGAATGTCGAGCTTGCCCCAGCGCTCGTTGATGGCGCCGCCGAGCTTGTCGATGGCAGTCATGTCGGCAAGATCGAACGGAACCAGCGTCGCCGGCAGCCCGCCCGCAGACTTGATCGCGTCGTCAAGGTCTTCCAGCCCGCCGACCGTGCGGGCGCAGGCAATCACCTGCGCGCCGGCCTTGGCCAGTTCAAGCGCTGTGAAGTAACCGATGCCGCGCGATGCGCCGGTGACCAGTGCTATGCGGCCCTTGAGATCGATCATGTCTGGGTGGCTCCGAATTCATTGATGCGGGCTTGCTGTGCCACACGTACGGGTTCTGACGCAAGTCAGGAACCGGCGGTTCAAGGCCGCAAGCACGGTTTCCTCAAGCTCATTCGGGCTTGAGGAAGAGGTTCAGCCGTTGCTGGCAAGCATCGACAGTTTCGGGCTTGTCGTATCGCCGTTCTTGTCGAGAAGCCGCGTCGGATAGTCGCCAGTAAAATAGTGATCGGTGAACTGCGGGCGGGCATTGTTGCGGTCTTCGCCACCGACCGCACGATAGAGGCCGTCGATCGTCAGGAATTCCAGCGAATCGGCGCCGATGAACGTCGCCATCGCCTTGATGTCGTTATACTGGTTGGCCAGCAGCTTGTCGGCGTTCGGCGTGTCGATGCCGTAGAAGTCGGGATAGAAGATCATCGGGCTGGCAACGCGGATGTGAACTTCGGTGGCGCCCGCATCGCGGATCATCTGGACGATCTTCAGCGACGTCGTGCCGCGCACGATCGAATCGTCGACCAGCACGACCCGCTTGCCTTCGATCATCGCCCGGTTGGCCGAATGCTTCAGCTTGACGCCGAAGGCTCGGATCGACTGTGTCGGCTCGATGAAGGTGCGGCCGACATAATGGTTGCGGATGATGCCGAGTTCGAAGGGAATGCCGCTCGCCTGCGCATAGCCGATCGCTGCCGGCGTGCCGCCGTCCGGGACGGGGACGACCACATCCGCATCGACCGGGGATTCCTTGGCCAGATTGATGCCCATGTTCTTGCGCGCCACGTAAACGTTGCGGCCGCCGACCACGGAATCGGGACGGGCGAAATAGACATATTCGAACAGGCAGAGCCGTTCCGGTTGCGGATTGACGGGCTTGCGCGCATCGATCTGGATCGTACCATCCGCCTGAATTTCGCAGATGATCACTTCGCCGTTTTCGACGTCGCGGATGTATTTCGCGCCGATAATGTCGAGTGCGCAGGTTTCCGAGCAGAAGATCGGCTTGCCGTCGAGTTCGCCCATCACCAGCGGCCGGATGCCGGTCGGGTCGCGGGCGGCGATCAGCTTGGTGCGGGTCATGGCCAGCATCGAATAGCCGCCCTCCATCTGCCGGATGGCATCGATGAAGCGGTCGGCCGTCGAGGTGTGGCGCGAGCGGGCGATCAGGTGAAGCACGACTTCGGTATCCGATGTCGACTGACAGATGGCGCCGGTGGCGATGATCTGGCGGCGCAGCGTCAGGCCGTTGGTGAAGTTGCCGTTATGGGCAATGGCGATGCCGCCGACTTCCAGTTCGGCAAACAGCGGCTGGACGTTGCGCAGCGCAACTTCGCCCGTGGTCGAATAGCGCGTGTGGCCGATCGAGATGCTGCCGGGCAGCTTTGCCAGGATCGCCGGGTCGGTATAATGATCGCCGACAAGGCCCATGCGCTTTTCGGTATGGAACTGCTTTCCGTCGAAGGTGACGATACCGGCCGCCTCCTGTCCGCGATGCTGCAGGGCGTGCAGCCCAAGCGCCGTCAGGGTCGCCGCATCCGGATGCCCCAGAATACCGAAGACGCCGCATTCTTCGTGCAGCGTATCGCCGTCCATTTCATCGTGAATTTCTGCGGCTCGCAAATGGGTCATCGCTGTTGGCCTTTGTGTTAACGGCTGGAACGCGTTTGGCATATTGTATCAGATCCCTAAAGCGCCGCGCGTCATTCATGACGCGCAAAGGTCGCTGTAGCGCTTTAAGTTTCCTGCAAAATTCTCGATTCGGTTCCGATTTAAGAATTATGCAGTCGGCCTTCAAGCTGCGAAGGCTTGAGGGTTTCACATGTCATCGTTGCAAAATGGACAGAGCCCGCAAAAGCGGGCCCTCATTCTTTCATGCGGCCTTAGCCGCTGGTCGCTGCGCCATCGGTCGCAGGCGTTTCTTCGGCCGGAGGCTGGGTGGTGCCGCCGCCCGTGCCTTCGTTCTCGCCTTCGCCGGTCGTATCCTTGCCGCGCAGGCGGTCGAGGATCGTCGCATCGGCATTTTCAGGCAGGAGCGCGATCAGCTTGCCGCCGAGATTGTCGAGCAGCGGCTTGGATTTGGCGGTCGTGACCCAGACTGGCTGCTGCTGCGGCGCCACCAGCCAGTTGAAGAACAGCATGGCGACGACGACGAGCAGGACGCCGCGTGCAGCACCAAACAGGAAGCCGAGTGTCCGGTCCAGCGCGCCGATACGGCTGTCGATGATGAAATCGGCGATCCGCATGGTGATGAAAGAGACGATGATCAGGGCGACGAGGAAGACGACGCCGGCCGAGCCGATCATCGCCACCGTGTCGCTGCTGGTGTAATTCTTTGCGTAGGGCAAGAGGTACGGGTAGAGGAAATAGGCGGCAGCTGCGGCACCGACCCAGCTTGCGACCGACAGAACTTCCCGGGAGAAGCCGCGCACCATCGCCAGGATGGCCGAGAAAAGCGCGACGCCGAGAACGATACCGTCGAGAATTGTAATGGGCATATTTGTCCTACTCCGAAACCGCCTGCTGCGCCGCACGTTCTGCCGGACGCAGCACCCCTTTGTATCTGCAGCATGGCTTTTAAATCGAGTGCGATTCAAAAGCCATGCTGCAACGCGACCTCACGCTGATTTTCCGCAGACCATATATGATGACGCTTGAAGCGTCCTTCGATGGTCCATGATTGAACACTGTTTTCACCGGAATTCGCCATTTTCAAGCGGCGGCTTCCTCAATCATCATTGTCGGCCTGCTTCAAGGCTCCCTTCGAGCCGGCAATGCGCGCCACCAGATCCGGCAGGCTTTCCATCTCCGCCCAGCTCATGCCGCTGCCCTTGGGCAGGTCGGCGGAGGCGGCAGGCAGGACGGCCTGTGAAAAGCCGAGTTTTTCGGCTTCTTTAAGGCGCTGGGCGGTATGCGCAACCGGCCGGATGGCCCCGGACAGACTGACTTCGCCGAAATAGACGCAATCGGAGGGAAGGGCAAGACCGGCAAGCGAGGAAACCAATGCGGAAGCGACCGCAAGATCGGCTGCAGGTTCGGAAATGCGGTATCCACCGGCAATATTGAGATAAACGTCATGGCTCCCGAGCCTGACCCCGCAATGAGCCTCGAGCACGGCAAGGATCATCGACAGCCGCGCCGAGTCCCAGCCGACGACGGCACGGCGTGGTGTGCCGAGCGATGTCGGCGCCACCAGAGCCTGAACCTCGACCAGCACGGGGCGCGTTCCCTCCATGCCGGCAAAGACAGCGGCACCCGGCGATTTCGAATTGCGTTCGCCCAGAAACAGTTCCGACGGGTTGGTGACTTCGCGCAAACCCTTGTCCGACATCTCGAACACGCCGATCTCGTCGGTGGGGCCAAAACGGTTCTTGACGGTGCGCAGGATGCGGTAGTGATGGCCGCGGTCGCCTTCGAAATAGAGCACGGCATCGACCATGTGCTCGACCACGCGGGGCCCGGCGATCTGGCCTTCCTTGGTGACATGGCCGACCAGAACGATGGCCGCCCCCGTCTGCTTGGCAAAGCGGATCATCGCCTGAACGCCGGTGCGCACCTGCGTCACCGTGCCGGGGGCCGAATCGGCCGTGTCGCTCCACAGCGTCTGGATCGAATCGATAATGGCGAGATCCGGCCGCCTGCCTTCACCGAGCGTCGCCAGGATATCCTCGACATTGGTTTCGGCGGCGAGAAGCACCTCGGTATCGGCAGCGCCCAGCCGCTGTGCCCGCAGCCGCACCTGCGCCACGGCCTCTTCGCCCGAGACATAGATGATCCGGTGACCCTGCCGCGACAGGGCGGCTGCGGCCTGCATCAGCACCGTCGACTTGCCGATGCCGGGATCGCCGCCGATCAGCACCGCCGAACCGCGCACGAAACCGCCGCCGGTGGCGCGGTCAAGCTCGGAAATCCCCGTCATGATGCGCGGCGCGTCCTCGATCTCGCCCGACAGCGTCGTCAGTGCCACGGGGCGGCCCTTCTTCGGTGTCCGGCCAGGGCCACCGCCGATCCCGCCCATCGGGTCTTCCTCGACGATCGTGTTCCACTGGTTGCAGCCTTCGCATTTTCCCACCCATCGGGCGTGAACGGTTCCGCAGTTCTGGCAGATGAATTGTGTCCGGGCTTTCGCCATCAAATTTCGCTTTCGGGGAAGTCTTTGGAGGTCATGTCCTGGCGGCCGTGCAGGATGCGCAGGACCGTCATAGTGGAATTATCCGCAAGGAAGTAGATACAGCGGTCTCGATAGGGAAAGGCTCGGAGACCAGGGATGAAGTCGTGCGGAACGCCTGTCAGGCCGCTTTTCGCGATCCACTCCATCTTGACGTTGATCCGGTCGATTAAGCGTCTTGCGCCCACAGGATCGATGAGGGCTATGTATTCATAGATGTCGCGAAGGTCGCGCAGCGCGCGCGGGGTCAGTTTCAGTTTGCGCTGCCGCATCCCGTTTGTCCTCAGACATGTTCATAATATAGCGTGTTAAATCGTCAGCGCTTTCGAATTCAATGACGCGCCCAGCTTCGACGTCGTCGATACCTTCCTGGATCAACCGCCGCAATTCGGCGATTTTTCCTTCCTTGCTTTTCAGAAGCCGCAATCCGGCATGAACCGCCTCATCAACATTCCTGTAGACGCCAGCGCCGACTTCTTCATCAATGAACGCGCGATCTTCTTCGCTCAATTGGATATCAGTCACGATGATCTCCTTTTGTTCTAATCTACAGCATCATTTTCCGGATTCCAAGTCCGCCGTTTAAGAAAGCTACTCGGCCTCAATGTAAGCCCGCTCGTATCTGGTTCCAAGGCTGGTCAGCATCTCGTAGCCGATCGTCCCGCCGGCCCTTGCAACGTCGTCGATGGCGACATTGTTGCCGAACAGTTCGATATAGTCGCCGGCCCGGACGGCATTGTCTGCGAAGTCGGTGATGTCGAACAGGCTGAGATCCATGGTGACGCGGCCGAGATGCGGCACTTGTCTGCCATGCAGGAAGCCGTAGGCGCCCGATGGTGTCGCCTGGCGCAGGGTAACGCCGCCGCCGGAGACCGAGCGGTGATAGCCGTCGGCGTAGCCGATGGCGACGATCGCCACCCGGCTGTCGCGGGAAAACTGGGCCGATCCGCCATAGCTTGCGGTCTCGCCGGTCCGGACGCGGCGGATCTGCAGGATGCGGGCTTCTGCCGTCACCACCGGTTTCATCGGATTGGCCAAACCGTTGACGGCTTCGCCGCCATAGGTGGCGATGCCCGGCCTGGTCATGTCGAAATGGAAGTCTGGCCCCAGATGGATGCCGGCCGAATTGGCAAGACTTGATTCGACGCCTTCGAAAGCGGCCGTCACCGTCCGGAATGATTCAAGCTGCCGGCGGTTCAGCGGATGCGCCTGATCGTCGGCGCAGGCGAGGTGGCTCATCACCAGGATCGGCGAAAAACTGGCCGGGCGGGCCGGATCACCGGCAAGCGCCAGCGCTTCGTCAAGGGTGAGCCCCAGGCGGTTCATGCCGGTATCGACATGAAGGACGCAAGGATGGTCGCCGCGCTCGGACAGCGCTGACATGAAGAAGGCCAGCTGTTCCTCGGAATTGATGATCGGCACGAGGTCGTTGTCGAAGAACAGGTGCTCGTTGCCGGGCCACATGCCGGCGAGGATGTGGATGCGTCCCTCCGGCACGATCGGGCGAAGCGCCACGCCTTCCTCCGCACTGGCGACGAAGAAGTCCCTTGCCCCGGCCCGGTACAGCGTTTCCGCTGCGGGTTCGATGCCGATGCCGTAGGCATTCGCCTTCAGGACTGCCGCCGCCCGGGCCTTGCCGGACAGCCTGTCCATATGGCGCCAATTGTCTGCGAGCGCGCCGAGGTCGACGGTCAGGCGGTTGGACGCAGCCTTAAAGGCAGGATCGGCGAAAGGGGGCGTGTGCAAATTGGCCATGGCGAGAGAGATACAGCCAAGCGGCGGCGGCTGCAATCACCGACGCCTTTCCGTTGCTCTAACGGCGATCGCTTTCGGCGGGATCGCGGCTTGTCGTGGCAAGCAGGAGGTCCCGCCGTCTTTCAGCAAAGGGCTATAATGACTTCAGCGCCGCCGCGATCAGCGGCTCACCTTCTATGGAGCGCTTTACGCAGCGGTCTTGCCGGTCAGTGTTCCTCGTATTGCGTGAATGAGGGATCGGCGAGGTCGGTAAAGCGGGTAAACTCCGACTGGAAGGCGAGCTTGACCGTGCCGGTCGGTCCGTGACGCTGCTTGGCGATGATCACGTCCGCCGTGCCCTTGACCGATTCGAACTTCTGCTTCCACTCCTCGTATTTCGGGTCGAACTCGTCGCGCGGCTCCATGTTCTTCACATAATATTCCTCGCGGAACACGAACAGCACGACGTCGGCGTCCTGCTCGATCGAGCCGGATTCACGAAGGTCGGAGAGCTGCGGGCGCTTGTCTTCGCGGCTTTCCACCTGACGCGACAGCTGCGACAGCGCGATGATCGGCACGTTCAGCTCCTTGCCGAGCGCCTTCAGGCCCGTGGTGATCTGGGTGATTTCCTGCACGCGGTTGTCGCTCGATTTTCCAGATCCGGTCATCAGCTGGATATAGTCCACAACGAGGCAATCAAGCCCGCGCTGGCGTTTCAGGCGGCGGGCACGCGCCGACAGCTGGGCGATCGAGATGCCGCCGGTCTGGTCGATATAAAGCGGCGTCTTCTGCATCGTCTGGGAGAAGCCCACCAGCTTTTCGAATTCTGCCTCGGAAATATCGCCGCGCCGGATTTTGGACGAAGACACGTCGGTCTGTTCGGAAATGATACGCGTGGCCAGCTGCTCGGAGGACATTTCCAGCGAATAGAAACCGACGACGCCGCCGTTCCTGGCCTTGAAGGAGCCATCGGCCTGAACCTCCGGTTCGTAGGCATGCGCGACGTTCCAGGCGATGTTGGTGGCAAGCGAGGTCTTGCCCATGCCCGGGCGTCCGGCCAGCACGATCAAGTCGGAACGCTGCAGGCCGCCCATGCGGGCATCGAGCGACTGGATGCCGCTGGAAATGCCGGACAGGTGACCGTCGCGCTCGAACGCCTGGCCGGCCATGTCGATCGCCAGCGCCACGGCATCGTTGAAGGCCTGGAAACCGCCGTCGTAGCGGCCGGTTTCGGCCAGTTCGAACAGGCGTCGTTCGGCATCCTCGATCTGGCTTTGCGGCGGCATGTCGAGCGGTGCGTCATAGGCGATATTGACCATGTCCTCGCCGATGGTGATCAGCGAGCGGCGCAGGGCCAGATCGTAGATCGCCCGGCCGTAGTCCTCGGCGTTGATGATAGAGACTGCCTCGGAGGCGAGGCGCGCCAGATACTGCGCCACCGTCATGTCGCCGACCTTTTCGTCGGCCTTCAGGAAGGTCTTGATCGTCACCGGATTGGCTGTTTTGCCCATGCGGATGATATCGCCGGCGACTTCGAAGATCTTGCGGTGCAAAGGTTCGTTGAGGTGCACGGGCTTGAGGAAGTCCGAGACGCGGTAGAAGGCATCGTTGTTGACGAGGATGGCGCCCAGCAGCGCCTGTTCCGCCTCAAGGTTGTTCGGCGCCTCGCGGTACTGTGCTTCGGCCTGATCCTTGGCAATAGGTGCAAGTCTGCGCGCGATCTCGTTCATGGCGTCCCGTCTCTGTCTGTCGTCATTTTTGGTGTGCCACCGGTTTGCGGGTGTTGCCGCCAAGCGTCAATGACCTGGCTGCAACAGTGGCCGCCGCATCGGCGTCGATGGCACGCCGTCACCGTTGTTCACAGGGGCTTATGCTCGAACGCGAAAAATCCGTCGAGAGCGCTAATTCCTATTGACCGGATTTCGGCCGAATCGGCGTCCGGCAATGGATCGTCATAGCCGAGCCCGGTTGGCCATGGTTCGCACGGTTTTGAACCACAGCAGGATCGACAGCTTGAAAGACGAGCCCCGTTCCACTAAATAGGACTAAAATAAGTAGTATGCTACTAATATGAAAAAGGTACGAAATGCTCAACTCTGCCGTTAATCGCGAACTCTTCGATGCGCTGGCTTCGGTGAACCGCAAGCTGCGGGCGCTGTTTGATGCGCGGGTGAAGGAGCGGGGGCTGACGCTGTCGCGTGCCAAAGCCCTGTTTGCTCTGTCCAAGCGCGACGGCCTCAACCAGCGCGAACTGGCCGATGAACTCGGCATCGAGACGCCGACCATCGTGCGCCTGCTCGACGGTATGGAAAAGCAAGGGTTTATCGAGCGGCGCGTCGAGGCAAGCGACCGGCGTGCCAAGCAGATCCACATGACCGCCCGTGGCCGCGACATCGCCGGCGATATCGACAAGCTCGCCTGCGAGATCCGTGAACAGGTGCTGGGCGGCGTCGATGCCAAGGACAAGGCCGTAGCCTTGCAGGTCGTCAGCCTGATGAATGGCAACCTTGTCTCCATCGGCAGGGATTGAGCGGCAGCATGAACACCGCGGCACAGCCCATTGCCAACGGCAACCGCATCGCGCCCGAAACGCCGGTTGCCGGTCCCGTGCCGCAACCCATCCAGCCGCCGCCCGAGCCGATGAGCCCGGCAAGGGCCGCCATCTACATGGCAGCCTCGCTTCTGCTGTTCCTGACGCAAGGGCTGGGCATGAACCTGCTCAATGCCAATCTCTACCAGCTTCAGGGTTCGCTTTCGGCAACGACGACCGAGATTGCCTGGCTTTCGGCGGCCTACATGGCGCCCTATGCCTCGATGTCGATCGCCCTGTTCAAGATCCGCTCGCAATACGGTCTGCGGCGGTTCGCCGAACTCAGCATCGTCTGCTTCGTGTTTGCCTCCGTCCTCAACCTCTTCGTCTCCGACCTGCACTCGGCAACCGTCGTCCGGTTCCTCAGCGGCATGGCCGCAGCCCCTCTGTCGACGCTCGGCTTTCTCTATATGCTCGAAGCCTTCCCGCCCGCCCGCAAGCTGTCGGTGGGCATCAGCCTCGCCTTGATGAACACGACGCTCGCAGCACCCATCGCCCGCATCATCTCGCCGCCGCTGATGGAACTTGGCGGCTGGCATGCGCTCTACTCCTTCGAGATGGGCCTCGCGCTGATCGCATTGCCGGTTGTCTACCTCCTGCCGTTGACAGCGCCGCCGCGTGCAAAGGTTATCCAGAAGATGGACATCCTCAGCTACCTGCTGCTTGCCATCGGTTTCGGCTGTCTCGCCGTTTTCCTGACGCTCGGACGTCTCTACTGGTGGTTCGAGGCGCCGTGGCTGGGTGTGTTGCTGGCCGGGTCGATCGCAGCGCTCACCGTGATGGCCGCTCTCGAATTGCCCCGCAAAATGCCTTTGATCGATCTGCGCTGGGTCTTTTCGAAAGAGAACATGCACATGGCCGGTATCCTGCTGTTGTTTCGCGTCGTCAGCTCCGAGCAGACGACGACGGCGGCGAACTTCTACATGCAGCTTGGCCTCATCAACGACCAGACGCAGACGATGTATGGGGTCATCCTCATGGCCTCCATCGCCGGCGGATTTGTCTGTACGGTTCTGATGCTGACGCGCTATGTCGAAACGGCGCATGTGCTGGCGCTGGTGCTGATCGCCACCGGTGCCTTCCTCGACAGCCAGTCGACCAGCCTGACGCGGCCGGAGCAGATGTATCTGAGCCAGGCGATGGTCGCAGCCGGTGCCGCGATGTTCCTGCCGCCGGTCATGTCCAGGGGATTTGCCACTGCCTTGGCCAAGGGCGCGCCGTTCCTCGTCAATTTCCTGGTGATCTTTCTGTTCACCCAGAGCATCGGCGCGCTTTTGGCGCAGGCGGCACTCGGCTCTTTCGTGACGATCCGCGAAAAATTTCATTCGAACGTGCTGGTGGAGCATCTCCTGCTCACCAATCCCTTTGTCGCCCAGCGCGTCTCGCAGCTCTCCGCCTCCTATGGCAAGGTCATGACAGACAAGGCGCTGCTGAATGCGGAGGGCCTGCAACTGCTCGGCCAGCAGGTGACGCGCGAAGCCAATATTCTTGCCTATAACGACGCCTTCCTCATCATTGCCATAGCCTCCGCCATCGGTCTTGTCCTGTTGCTCGGACATCTCACCTGGCAGCGGCTCATTCCGCACAAGGCAGCCGCGCCCGCGGTTGCCGCCCAGTCCTGACACGCCCAGAGTTCATCCATGCTGAAGACATTTCGTTCCCCCGCGACCATCCTGACGCTGCTGGCAGGCCTTGCCGGCATAGTGCTGGTTCTCTACGCATGGCGTCTGCCGCCATTCGCCACCACGGTCGAAATGACCGACAATGCCTATGTGCGCGGCTATGTGACGATCGTCAGCCCGCAATTGTCCGGTTACGTCGCGGCAGTGCCGGTCAAGGATTATGAAGCGGTGAGGGCCGGGCAGGTGCTCCTGAAGATCGACGACCGCATCTATGCCCAGAAACTGGCGCAGGCCGACGGCACGCTGGATACGCAGAAAGCATCGCTGTCCAACTCCCACCAGCAGGAGCTATCGGCAAAGGCGAGCATCGCCGCGAGCGAAGCCCAGCGCGACAGCGCCGTCGCCACGCTGACCCGTGCCCAGCAGGCCTGGGACCGTATCCGGCCATTGGCGGAAAAAGGGATTGCGACCTCGGTCGATCTCGACACCGCGCGGGCAACCCTCGAACAGGGAAGGGCAGGCGTCGATCAGGCCACGGCCGCAATCGAAGTATCGCGCCAGAACCTCGCCACCACCATCGGCTCGCGGGCCGGGCTCGAGGCGGCGGTGCGCAGCGCCGAAGCCGCCGTTCAACTGGCGCGGATCGATCTCGACAACACCACGATCACCGCGCCGCAGGACGGCACGCTCGGCGAGGTCGGTGCCCGGCTCGGGCAATATGTGACGGCAGGCACGCAACTGATGGCCATCGTGCCGAAGGATGTCTGGATCATCGCCAATTTCAAGGAAACCCAGCTCGACGGCATGAAGGTCGGCCAGCCGGCGGTCTTTACCGTCGATGCGCTCGACAAGGCGCAGCTGAACGGCCATGTCGAACGGTTCTCGCCGGCTGCCGGCTCCGAATTCAGCGTTATCCGGGCCGACAATGCCACCGGCAATTTCACCAAGGTCGCCCAGCGCGTCGGTGTCCGTGTCTTGATCGATCCCGGCCAGCCGCTAGCAGACGCACTGGCGCCGGGCATGTCGGTGGAGGTGCGCATCGACAAGGCGGCCGAGCCGCAGGCGGCGAAGTAACAGTCCGGCACAGCCTGAAATGCGAAAGGCCCGCGACATCAATCGCGGGCCTTTCGTGTTTGCCGGTCTGGCAAGCAATGGGCGCCGCAGGGACGCCCGTTGCCGTGACGATTACTCGTCGTCGCCGCCGTCGAATTCGGCTTCCGGGTTGAAGAAGTCTTCCGGCTTCAGGGCATCTTCGTCAACGCCGTAGATGGCGTCGGCCGATGTCAGGCTTTCGCCCTTCTGCTGGCGTTCTGCTTCTTCAGCCGAACGGGCAACGTTCATCTGAACCTTGATTTCGACTTCGGCATGGAGGTGCAGGACAACGTCGTGCAGGCCGATGGTCTTGATCGGGTTGTTGAGGTCGACCTGGTTGCGGCCGATGTTGAAGCCTTCGGCGGCCAGAACGTCGACGATGTCGCGGGCAGCAACCGAACCGTAGAGCTGACCGGTTTCGCCGGCCGAACGCACGACGATGAAGGACTTGCCGCCAAGCGTTTCGGCAACGGCCTGGGCTTCGGACTTGCGCTCGAGGTTACGGGCTTCAAGCGTCGAACGCTCGGCTTCGAAACGCTTCTTGTTGGCTTCGTTGGCGCGCAGCGCCTTGCCGAGCGGCAGCAGGTAGTTACGGGCAAAGCCGTCGCGAACCTTGACGGTTTCGCCCATCTGGCCGAGCTTGGCAACGCGTTCGAGAAGAATGACTTGCATGATAGTGTCCTTTCGTTTGTCTGTTCAGAGGTCTTTTGTTTCAGTCTCAGTGGTTTTCCCCGCCGGCGACAGCGCGATGGCGCGCCGCGTGTCCATCAGACCCGACAGGAGAAAGAAGAATGCCGGGATCGTGAAGAGCACGACCGACAGATAGCCAAGCCACAGCACCGGAAGCCGCCAGGACTTGCCGCGTGTGCGAAAATGGAAGACGGCAAAGCCCGCCAAAAGGAAACCCGCGCCGAACGTGCCGCAGACGAGCGCGCCGACGATGGCCGTGAGACCGCCCATGAACGCCATCACCAGCCCGATGAGGAAGGCGAAGATCGCGAAGCGGTGCATGCGCAGCGTCGATGGCATGTCCTCGCGCGGACGCAGGCTCTTGCCGGAGGTCTGGACGATGCGGGTGGCGATGTAATAGGCGGCAAACAGCATCAGCACCCAGACGGCACCCTGCACCATCGGCAGGGCGACGGAAAAGATCGACTTGATCTGGGCGATCGAGGCGGCATCCGGATTGTAACCGGGTTCCTGCGCTTTCAGCGCTTCCATGACCATGTCGATCATCCGGTCCGACATGGCGCCGTCATACCCGATGATGACGCCGACGATGAGCATGCCGAGCGTGACTAGAACGGCGAGGTGGGTGAGGATATCGGAGAGCGGGTACCAGGCCATCGCGCCATCGGGACCGCCAAGCTCGGATGCCGGCCGGGCCAGATTGGCAAGATGGCTGAGCCATGCGGCCGGGATCAGCGTAATGACCGCGATCAGGAGGGCGAAATAGGGGGAGACGAGCACGGTGCCCGTGAGGCCGGCAACGGCGACGGCGGTGATCGCTGAGGCATTGCCCCAGCCAAGGCCGGCAATCAGGATGGGAAGCGCGGATGCGGCATAGAGCACGATCGCAAGCGACGACTGCGTGTTCGCGCCAAGCGAAAGCAAGGCGGCGGTCACGCCGGCAAAAGCGCCGGTCAGCAGCGATGTCGTATTCAATGTCTTCACGGTTCGCTGTCCTGCTATCAAGCAGTTAGAGGCGTTTCTTGTATCAAGAACGTAGCCCCAACATGGGTTTTAGCGCCGATGCGCCGGTGTTTCCGATCCGCGCCCAACGCGGAAGGGAGAAGGTGAGGCGATGCCATCGGCTATTCGCCTCACCTTGAGTCAGTTTCCGCCGAGTCAATGTCTCAACGGACGGTCAAGCATTCCAGAGTGCATATACCTTTCCTTGGAGCGGGGCTCCAAGGGGACATGCATTAGGACATGACGTAAGGCAGGAGGCCGAGGAAGCGGGCGCGCTTGATGGCCTGGGCCAGTTCGCGCTGCTTCTTCTGGGAGACTGCCGTGATACGCGAAGGAACAATCTTGCCGCGCTCGGAAATGTAGCGCTGCAGGAGACGGATGTCCTTGTAGTCGATCTTCGGAGCGTTGGCGCCGGAGAAGGGGCAGGTCTTGCGACGGCGATGGAACGGGCGGCGTGCCGGAGCGGACAATGTATCAGCCATAATCTTTTCTCCTTATGCCCGGTCTTCGCGCGGACGGCGCGGCCGGTCTTCACGATCACCACGGTCCGGACGCGGGCCACGGTCGCCGAAGCCACCACGGTCAGGACGGTCGCCGTCGCGGCGCGGACGGTCGTCGCGGTCGCGCTTCTGCATCATGGCGGACGGGCCGTCTTCATGCTTTTCAACAGCGATGGTCATGTAGCGAAGAACATCTTCGTTGATGCGCATCTGGCGCTCGATCTCGTGAACGGCCGGTGCCGGAGCATCGATGTCCATCAGAACGTAGTGAGCCTTGCGGTTCTTGTTGATGCGGTACGTCAGGGACTTGAGGCCCCAGTTTTCGACGCGCCCGACTTTTCCGCCGTTAGCTTCCAGTACACCCTTGTACTGTTCGACGAGAGCGTCGACCTGCTGTGCGGAAATATCCTGCCGGGCAAGGAATACATGTTCATAAAGAGCCATGAGGCTTTGCCTTTCTTGCGTTAATCGTCACCCGGGCTCTAGCGGCTAAGCCTCAACGACTGTTCCAGTGGCTGCAAGCAGCCGGCAAGAAAGTGTTGTTTCGAGACGGTCGAGAGCGGAGACACGGGAGGCTGGACCCCTTCAGGTCCTGACAGGCTTCTTATGGGAAACCGGCCCTCCGTTCAGCCACCAGCCAGAAGACCGGGTGTTGCGAACAGCGCGCTTATACGCATTTTCGGTGAGAAGGCAAGGGGCGGGGGTAAATTAGCACGGCCCTGAACTCAGGTTAACGGGTCTTTCGGGAGGCGGGCGAGTCTGATTCAAGAGTGTTGGTTCTCTGGAGGCCGATATGATTGAAGATGATCGCCCGCGGCTGCGGGTCTTGCTGGACCAT